>OGJH01000104.1_pt1 | contig 104666 bp, 116 predicted proteins | sample 1572021 | NCBI WGS metagenome assembly OGJH01 (sample SAMEA2582098, study PRJEB24529) | metagenome | biome: Human gut stool | place: China | collected 2011
GTTGTCGGGGGTTCGAATCCCCCGTGTCTCACTAAGGAATGGAGAGCGGAAAGCCAGTAAATTCAAGGTTTTCCGCTTTTTTTATGCGATTTTTGAGGTAAGGAAAAGTAAGCAGAAGTAGATGGTTTTTAATGTCCGCAACGCGTCCGCAAGGGGTATTTTGACCGCAATGTCCGCATCGTGTCCGCAAAATCAGATCGCCAGAATATCATTCACGACCGCCGCGGCATCTTCTTTCTCGTCCATGATGTGGTTGTAGACATCCAGCACCATCTTTTCGGTGTCGCCCATCAGCTGTGCGATTTTTTTTATGCTGATGGCAGGCACCTGATAGCAGAGGTTTGTGCAGTAGTTGTGCCGGAAGATGTGGGCGGTCAGATCTGATATGACCGGGAACGCATCGGTGCCACCGGCGGCATGGTTCATTTTTCTCACGATTGACTGCCACATTTTGACATACGCTGAATGTGTCATGATGGATCCGTCACGACAGGTAAAAAGATAGGTGCCCGGCAGAGCAGACAAATACTCTTTTAAGTATGCGGCGGTGGTGTCCGGTACCGGTACGGTGCGGAAGCCATTGTTGCTTTTTGGCATGGGCTTTATTTCGGACGCGTTATTCGGGAAAATAAGCGCTTTTGTGATTGATACGGACATTTTCCCGTTCTCCGTCTTAAAATCGAATTTTGACAGTGCCAGCGCTTCTCCACGGCGTAATCCGCACGAATATATAATATAAACAAAAGCTTTTTCACGGGCGGTAAAGGACGCCTTTGAAATGGCAGCTTTTTCTACCTGTGTGAGCGGACGCTTTTCTTTTTTTACATAACATGGCAGATTGATGTCTGCACAGATCTTATCATACATCCCAACGCCGATATAATTATCGGCGACAGCCATCTTGAGGATCTGTTTAAAGGTGATCTCTATTTGCTGACAGGTGCGCGGCTTATCCAGTGCATTGTTGATTGCGAGCTGGAAGTGGCTGTTTCGGATGTCCGACAGGTGAACACCCTCCAAAAATGATAGATGCGTTTCTATTATATTATCATACATTTTTCGGGTATTCATCTCACGCGCTGCTTTTTTGGTCTTAAGCCAGCTCCGGGCGTATTCTAAAAAGGTAATATCTGTACTTTGAACATATTGACCATTTTCCACCTCGCTTTTGAGTTGGTTGACCTGCCGCTCCAGATCTGCGCTGGATTTGCGTGATACAAGCCGTTTCCGGTGCTTGCTTCCGTCGACGTTGTATGTTCCGTCCCAGATCTTGGTTTCATACTCTCCGCGAGAGTTTTTCGTGTACTTTGCTTTTGCCATATGTACCATCCTTTCTTCTAACCGCATGGAATTCCATACGGTTTTTGGGTATAAAAATAACAGCCAGCGTGGAACGTGTGTTCCGCTTGCACTCGGCTGCTCCGAATGATACAATATGCTTGTCTAGGGCGATTGTTCATCCAGAGCAATTGCATTGCCGCTCCACTTAATGGTGGGGCGGTTTTTAATTTAGGCTTTCCAAGAATTTCCACAATTTTGACAAATGCAGACAGTTTCATTTTTGAAGGTAGTTTTTTCGCTTCCCTTTGATTTTTTCCAAACAAGGTTGGACATACCTAAGGTACACATGGCTGTGAGACCTCTTGCGGCATTATTTACATGACCGCCAAGTCCGTTTCCGTGTTTTTTTGTTTTGCCTGTTGCCTGAATCAACTGCACATTCACATTTTCGCTACCACATTTTGGACATTTCATAATATCACTCCTTTGTATTATTTATAATAATTTATTTTACCACATATATAATATGATGTATAGAAAATTCGGAGCACGCATCCGCTCCTATTGTTGATTGGTGTTCGGTTCGCAGGGGCGGTTTTTTATTGGAAGTACATCGCTCTAACTTGATTTCCTTTTATAGATTATATCTCCAGCGGATCGAATATCATACAGATCGAGTCCGGTTTTATAATTTTTAAAAGAAATTTTTGATCTATATTTCCCGGCACCGTCTTGGAAGAAATAAGCTTTTTTAATAATTCCATTTTCGTCATAAATTATACGACCAATTTCTTCACTGTTGAATACAGGTGTGCTGTATTTGTCGAATTCCTTTGAAAAAGAGCGTTGAACGTATTCAATGCAGTAAATAAAATGAAACTCATTTTTATCTTGATCAAATTCTATGCGCGATAACGGAAAGCTTGAATTTGTATCAGACGAGATAAATTTGACATTATTTAGGTTTATTAGATATTTATCAGGTATATCATGTTGTTTTATAAGTTTATTTAATGGTAATACCAGATCTATATATTGCCGTTGTAATGATTGCGGAATAGAAAAAAATATTATTTCCAAAACACTTCGCACCTTGGAATGATCTTTATTTTGTAAAACGGTCGTTTGGACATATTTTGTAGCATTGTTGCATGCCGCTACAATCGGAATGTTACTGTCACGGAATATATTGTCACATGAAATATATAATTTCTCTTCTGTAATAAACTTTCGTGCTACATAGCCGCCAGGAGCCTTTTTATCTTCTTGAGGATCTATCAATGGAAGATTTTCGTATTTGCTCTTATCGGCTTTGGGCTTAAAAAAATTTAACAACCCCATAACGTTACCTTCTTTCCAACATATGTCTGTGAATAAAGTAGGAAGCTACAGTATAGGACACAATTCGCTCGATATTTCAAGCCGATGTGCCTTTGATTCTATATCATTCACGTCATTCTTGTTAAAGTCGTCTCCCAGTATATGGTTCAAGGCGTGGAGAAAAGATTCCCGCTGCTGAGCAGAATCAAGAGATGATTCTATAAATATTGTATAACTCCCGTCTTCATTTTCTACTACGGCTTCTTTGGTTCGCGTATCTGGAAACTGTATCAAGCGTACCTGGTAATCAATCGTCAATATTTCCTCGTTCCTTTCTTTTAAGTGCAAGTAGCATACTATGTACTGCCTGCAAGTCTTCTGGTTCAGCGTCACGTGCAGTATCAAATAGCATACGCAAGTCTTTGTTTTCAAAAATTTCCTGCGCCATTTTGGTTGTTTCGTCGTTTAGGTAATATTTTTCCCCACCTTCTTTTTCTTCGCCGGTCATCAAATAGTCTACAGATATATTGAAATAATCGGCAATTAGCTGGGCGTTTTTTCCACTAATTAAATTGCGTCTACTTTTCCAGTTTGACATCGTTGATTGCCCGATGCCAGTTGCCTTACATACATCCGCTGTAGTGACTCCAAATTTTTGTAATAACTGTTCAAACACCTCGTACATTTTGGACTCCTTTTTTGTATAAAAAGGCGAACTTCCAAAAAGTGAAGTTTATATATTGACTTCCAAAAAGTGAAGTGATAGTATAATACGTGCAAGGGACTTCACAAAATGGTAGCCGATGGCAATAAAAAACACGCTTTGGAAATTCACTTATGTTTTATGGTAAAAACATTGTATCACAAATGTGAAGTATATGCAACCGCAATATTAAGAAGGGAGTGATATTACTTGTATAGCAAATATGAAGAACTGCTGAAAAAAAGCGGCGAAACTTCATATCAGGTGTCAAAGGCAACAGGCGTAGGGCAGAATACACTGTCGAACTGGAAAACTGGAAGGAGTCAGCCCAAGATTGGTAAATTGCAGAAAATAGCAGACCATTTCGGTGTTCCGGTAACCTACTTCTTGGAAGATACCACATCATCTGTCCAATTATCTGGACAGCAAATAAGAAGGGAGAGTGAGAAGTGAAAAATTTTGAAGTATTACGGCAGATGCCGCAGGCATGTTTTGCAAACATGATTTTTCATGTAGTGAATAACGACTGTGAAACACTGGAAGATTTTGAGGATTTTCTGGACAGCGAAATCAAACCGGATCTGGAAGTGGAATTAAAAGAAGCACTGAAAAAGATCCAGCAGTCAGCACAGAGAACGCAGAAGAAAGGGGATCGGGAAGAATTGAAGAAAGAACAGGTAAATGCGCGTAGTGAAAAAACGCAGCGAGAAGAAATTAAGGAAAAGCTTACACAGACAATTAGTAGCGTGGCGAACAAAGTTATGGGAAACGAATATCCGCTAGAAATAGAAGCCGATGCAATATTGGCTCTTGCAATTTTAGCATCAACAAGAGCCAATATGATTTAATTTTCACCTAGATTATAAAGACAATCTGAAATTTCGTCATAAAATGAAGCAATATTTTGTGCGGTTGTTTTCATATTATCTTTATCTGTTGAAATTAAGCCTGTTTCTAAAGCTTTTAAGGTAATTTCCTTTGAAAGAGTGAAAATCGAATTTGGATCGATAATTTCCATGACAGAGCTCCTTTCATAATACTCGGACGCGGCAACGTCCTGTAAGGAGATTGTACCACAAGTGAAGAATAGAAGAAAGGGGATGAAAAAGAGTGAGTGAAGCAGAGCAGCTTGAGAAACTGTGTCAGCCGGTAGTGGACTGGTTGAAAAAGAATCATGATCCGCATACCGAGGTGCGCATATCCGCGGAGCATATTGAATTGGTGGAGAGTGTGATCGGGATTCCGGTAGAGAGGTAGGTGATTACATGAATTATCCAAAACCTGTAATGAGAGCAACAGAACTTGAAAGGATGGGCTTCCCGCGGGATTATCTGCTTTATGCCTACCGCAGAAAAGGACAGAGTTACGCATGGAAAGCGACTCCTAAAAAAAACAGTCCGATATTGTTTGACACGGTAGCATTTGAAAAGTGGCGACTTGGAACGACGGGAGCAGGGAGATGAGAATGTTGAAAAGGATAGGCAAGATCGTTACGGCGGTCGGCGTGGTCACGGCACTGCTTGCAGGATGCTGTCTGAATTCGCAGGATGTATACGGCTACCTTGCGGGAGCGTTGTGTATCATCGGTGGCTTCCTGGGCGGCGCGGGCTATGCGATTTACATGCTGGCGGAGCGGCGGCGCACCGAGGTTGTGATCGAGATGGACAAGCCGGATATTGTGTGGATCGAAATTGAGGGCAAAAAAATAGCACCCTGATAACTTTGGCGAGTACAGGTGCTATTTATCGTAGGAATACATAAGTATTTCTGCGTTCATTGTAACACGAAAAAGCAGTTTTTGAAAGTGTGATTTTATGATTTTCAGAGAATGTAAGTGCTGCGGTCATCCAATGGATCCGGGCGAGGGTCAGAACGGTATGTGTGATGACTGCGTTACCGGGGAGACGAAACGGCAGCACCGCGAGGAGAAGATGGAGCGGATGATCCGGGCAACGGAATGGACGCAGCTGGAAGTGGAGGATTTTTTGAATGAAAGCAAGGTTATGTAACAAGGACATGTGCAATCTCGTGGATGCGTTGCGGGAATTGCCGGAAACATTGGAAGGGGTCGGCATTGCGGGAATTGCCACTATTACCGTTACGGATGACGGGAGCATTAGCGGGGTGCTGGCTGTTTCGCCAGAGACAGCAGTGAGACTTAAGATCAGTGACAATGGCGACAAAGGAGAGTGGGAGTATATCGATGATTGAGATCGCGCCGGATGCGCCGGACTGGGATGAATACGAAGCGGAGCAGGAGCGGGCACGCCGGCATAGAAAGAAACTGGCAGCAATATACGACCGCGATGAGCGGTTTAGAGAAGAAAAGGAGATAGAAGATGCAGGAAATTAACTTATTAGTAGAGCAGAAAGACGGAAGTATCGAGACAAACTTTGAAGAGATCAAGGTAGCCCTTGCGGCAGGACTGGAGGAGTACAAGGGGATGGTGTTTACCGCAGAATCCCAGCCGGAAGCAAAAAGGACGGTGGCAAGCCTGCGTAAGCTGAAAAAGGCCATGAACGACAGGCGAATCGAGATCAAGAAAACTTTTATGGCGCCGTATACCAATTTTGAAGCGCAGGTCAAGGAACTGGACAAGCTGATCGATGAACCGATCGACTTTATCAGCGGGCAGATCGAGGAGTTTGAGCGTAGGCGCGTGGAAGCAAAGAAAGCGATGATCTGTGAAATCTATACCGGGATTATGGCGGAGCATGGAACCGTGATGGAGTATCTGCCGCTGGATCGCATCTATGACAGCAGATGGGAGAATTCCACGACTACGCAGAAAGCTATCACAGAAGCCATCACAGCACATGTGGAGCACGTAGAGAAAGATCTGGACACTATCCGGGCGATGGAATCGGAGTTTGAGGATAAAGGTCTGGCGAAGTATAAGGCAACGTTGGAACTGTCAGATGCCATTGCAACCATGAACCAGTACCAGAAGCAGAAGGAAGAAATTCTGCGGAGACAGGCAGAGGAAGAGCAGAGAAAGGCAGAAGAGGAGGCACGCAGGGCGGCAGAGACTGAACAGAAAGCAGATGTTCCAGTGCAGGAAGAAACGGTTGCGCCGGAGAAACCGACAGAAGAGAAATTTATTGAGCCGGAAATTCACACTGATGCGATTAGATATGAAGTGGTTGCCGACCCGTTCCAGATTGTACAGTTGGAATCGTTTATGAGAGAAAACGATATCGACTTTAAAAGAACCAGATAAGAGGGAGGAGAGAAAGAGATGGCAAAATTTAATATAGAGGTAGAGTTAGACTGGTTAAACGATGAAGAGTATACCATTGACGAGGAAATTAAAGAGCAGGTTATTCGTGGTGTCAAGGATGAACTTTTAGGAAAGTCTGTGGACGGTATCGTAAAGAAACTGGACGTAGAAATTGCCGAGAAATTAGAAGAGGCAGTGAAAATCATTGAGGAAAGAGTGGATGATTTTGTAGCGACCGTTACAGAAAGCCGGATTGAAAAGATTAAGATACCGGTAAAAAAATCTTCGTGGAGTGATGAGGTCAATTTTGTACCAATCAGTGAATTTGTAGGGCAGCGATATGAAGAATATCTCACAAGAAAGATTTATGACAGCGATTATTCTGTCGCAAGACACGATTCGGATAAAAAATATTCTATCTCTGAGAAATGTATCAGAGAGTACCTCAATAAAACATTATCTGCTCAGGTTAGTGAAATGGTCAAGAAAGCGCAGGCGGATGCTGAAAATACAGTCATTAAGACGTTGGAGCAGACGTTAAAGGACCAGCTTGCTGTTGACACTATTAACAGAATGAATATTCCGAAGTTATTGGAAAATTTACAAAAAAAAGCATTGGCATACAACGAGGAGGGTGACCGGAAATAATGGCGGAGACAGCAAAGAAAATGAACATTTACGAAGCCATTTCCAAGTGTATGGAAGAAATCGGGGCAGTTGGCAAGGATGCCGTGAATAAGCAACAGGGATTTAAGTACCGCGGTATCGATGCTGTTATGAATGCCATTAACCCGGCACTGGTAAAAAATCATGTGTTTATCGTTCCGGAAGTATTGGAACAGCAGAGACAGGAGCGAACCACAAATAAGGGTGCGGTTCTGATCTATTCCATCTGCCGGATAAAATATACGTTCTATGCAGAGGACGGCTCGTCTATTGAAGCAATCACAGTTGGCGAGGGCATGGACAGTGGAGACAAAGCAACCAACAAGGCAATGGCGATCGCATTTAAATATGCATGCTTTCAGGTGTTCTGTATCCCGACAGAAGAGATGAAAGACCCGGACGGCGAGACACCGGAACCAGTTGCGCCAGCACCGCAGTTTACACCGGCGACAGCAGAGCAGTTACATAAAATCAATGAATTTGTGGATGCCTATGCTGAAATGTGTGAGAACGCAAAGACAGTAGATATCATGAACCGACTTAAGAAAATGTACAATTTTTCCGGTACATCTGATATTTCTACGGAGCTGGCAAACAAGCTGATCGAACAGGTAGAGACCTGGTATAAGAAAAAGAAAGAAGCTGATGCCTGATGGAGACTACCGGAAAGCTAACTGGTGCAAGCTGGACATTTGATGGACAGGGCATCATCCTCACGTTTGAGGTTGATGCTTCGGCTGCCGGTCAAATTGAAAATTTACAGAATCAGGACAAGCTAAAAATAAAAGCTGTCAGATATACGCAGAAACGAAGTCTTGATGCAAATGCTTATTTTCATGTGTTGGTTGGAAAAATTGCTGACGTACTCACGATTTCAAAGGCAAAAGCTAAAAATGTTCTGATCTGTAAATATGGACAGCCCGAATATCTTCCAGATGGAAATATTTTCTACTATCAGTCAAACGCACCAGAAGAATATATGTGGGAACAGGAAACGATCCATGCAATGCCGGTTCGGTATGACGGAAAACTGACTGTATATAAAATCTATCGCGGGAGTCATACCTATGACATGAAAGAAATGTCGGTTCTGATTGACGGAACGGTAGCGGATGCAAAGGAACTTGGAATAGATACCATTACGCCAGCAGAACTACAGGAAATGAAAGAGCGGTGGGGAATATGAAGCGATTATGGAGCGTATTCACGGATGATATGGAACATTGCTATTTTACCGGCGTGGAGCCGGTTGAACGCCATCATATTTTCCCAGGTAATCCGAACCGGAAGAATAGCGAGAAGTATGGATTTGTCATACCGCTTCGCCCGGATTTACATCCGAATGGAACACAGGCAGGAGAGAATGCCGCTGAAATGGATCTGAAGCTTAAGAAGATGGCACAGGAATATTTTGAAAGCCATTACGGGAGCAGAGAAGAGTTCCGGCGGATATTCGGGCGGAGCTGGTTATAGGGTTGAAACACCCGCCTGCGGGCGAAAGAAACCGATCATGCGGAGACTTATTATATCACGAACTGTCGAAGCCATGATGATACCTCCGGGGTCGTCCCGGAGGGGAAAGGGGTATATGAAAACGATAAATGATATTCCCTATGGACATGCGCGCCCACTACTGCGGCCGACAAAATCGTATGAAGATAGGGCGCTTAGAAAGAATATAGAAGATGCTAATCGGAACGGGGATTGCATTATCAATGTGGGCGCTGGCTATTACCGCCCCATCCCAGGAGATCCGGTTGATGAAAAGGAATTAAATGAGTATTTGGCACAGGAATTGCACCGCGCGAGAGCGATACAGTCGAAGCGCCTTGCCATGAAGCTGGCGTTTGAGAGGAGGAGAGAAGTTGGAGTATTTACTGGTAGTCCCGGGGAGACTGGATAATTTGAACGACTTCATCCGTGCAGATAAATCCAGTAGATATAAAGGCGGAGAACTGAAAGCGAATAACGAAAGAATCGTATCTGCGTATATAGAGCAGTGTTTGCGTGGAGTTAAGATCCAGAAGCCGGTGTATATGGAATATGCATGGTTTGAAAAGAACAAGCGCCGGGACCTCGATAATATATCTTCGTTTGGGCGCAAAGTGATTCAGGATGCACTGGTCAACAAAGGAGTGCTGAAAAATGATGGATGGGAACATATTGTTGGGTTCAGCGATCGGTTTGACGTAGATACTCAAAACCCACGGATAGAGGTATTGATCCGGGAGGTGGGATGATTGGATGGCAACTACATAAAATTAAGCCGGGGGTTGCTGGAATGGGAATGGTACACGGATATCAATACCACCCGGCTGTTCATCCACATGCTGTTGAAAGCCAACTGGAAGGATGGAAATTTTAAAGGGACAACGGTTTCGCGTGGATCATTTGTCTCGTCCATCGGGAAGCTGGCGGGCGAAACTGGACTTACGGAGCGCGAAATTCGGACAGCAATTTCGCATTTGAAAAAGACAGGCGAAGTGACAAGCAAAACGACAAACAAATATACCGTATTTACAGTGGTTAAGTACGATTTATACCAGACGAGTGACAAGCAAAACGACAGCCAAGAGACAAGCAAGCGACATTCTAACGACATTCTAACGCCAACAATAGAAGAAAAGAAAGAAGGAAAGAAGGGAAGAAATACACCCCCTATATCCCCCGTGGAGCGGTTCGTGGAATTTGCTGCAGCCTACCCGAAAAAATGTACCGGCTACCTGTCAGAATCGGAATACTGCAATGCGGTGATGGCTGGCGTACCGGAGGATGATCTGATACGGGCGGCGCAGAATTATGCGGATGCTTGTCGGCGGGACAGAACGGCGGAGCGGTATATCAAGAAAGCGGAAAACTGGCTTCGTGAGAATGTATTTATGCAGTATCTAAAAGGAGCGGGCAATGGAGCAGATGGAACAAACGCTGGAGAAAATACTACAGCGCATGAAAAATCGATCAATGAGCGGCTCGGGGAACTTGGAGACACCGGAGAATTCGAGGGATTCTGATGTGTGTCCGTTGTGCAATGGCACCGAGTGGATCTTGACCGAAAAGGACGGTATCACAACGGCGGTGGAATGTAAGTGCCGGGAGCGGGCGGCGATGTCAAGGCGGTTGCGGTTTGCAGACATACCGGAAGCGTTCCGGGGGATGGATTTGAAAACCTTCCGCACGGATGTGTACCGACAGCCAGACAGCAAAAAGACGGTTACGGATGCCTGCCGGATCATAAAGGCTTACCTGGAAGATTTCGGAACTCAGAGGGAGCAGGGAATGGGGCTGTTTATCTGGTCCCGCACAAAGGGCAGCGGAAAAACACGGATCGCCGCAGGTATTGCGAATGAGCTTATGAAAAGCTATGCGGTTAAGTTTGCAGTATCACTGACCATCCTGCAGGAGATCAAGAATACATGGCGGCGGGATGCCGAATACAGTGAGAGTCGGTTACTGGATGCACTTAACACGGTGGATGTGCTGATTATCGATGATTTCGGCGTGGAATCCCCGGCGGCGTGGATCAACGACAAGATGTACCAGATCATCAACGAGCGGTACATCAACAAGAAAGTGACTATCTTTACGAGCAACGAATCATTGGACAGTCTGCGGTACGATGACCGGATCACGAACCGGATCAAGGAGCGGACATATCAGATTGCTTTTCCGGAGGAATCGGTTCGGGACCATATCGCGGAGCGGAATCAGGAAGAGATGATTGAAAAAGTTATGAGAGGACAGGGCAATGGAGAGAAGAAAAAGAACGAGCATGTATGACCCGTACCGAGAGGATATTGTGGCGGCACTCGAAGCGGGTAAGACGATCAGACAGATTTACGATGAGATCATATGCCCGGCGCTGAACGGCGGGTGCGAATACAGCGGCTTGGTGTATTACGTGAACAAAAACGGTCTCCGATACGTCACAGAAAATGACGGCTATGAGCCGGTACATATCTGCGCGGAGTGCGAACATTGCGGAAAAATCCAGCGGGAGCGGTTCGATCCCATGAGGTTTTGTAAGAAAGCGGAGCGGGAGATTTTGCCGGTGGTTAAGACGTCGCCGCGGTGGTGCCCGCTACGATCGAGGAATACAGGGGGCGAGGTAAATGCATAGAGACAGTAAGGAGCGCCGCAATCGCGCAGCAGAGATCAGCGAGCGGATGACACGCCCGAGCAAGCATGTGAGCGGCGACGCGCTTAAGAGTTTTCGAGAGGTGCCGTATCAGTTAAGGTACAGGAGGGAGCAGGGAAAATGATTGAATGTATGAGAACAAAAGCAAAAAAGCCAGAGTTCGGGAAATGGATACCGATAACGGAGAGACTGCCGGAAGATGATAAATACATCATGGTTTCATTTGATAATTTTACGCTGTCGGACATTGGCAGATATGAAGCTGATAAGGACGGAAACGGTGCATTTTATCCGGGAGACGATGATAAGGGCTATGCTTCATACGGCTTGTTTGTCAATGCTTGGATGCCACTGCCAGAGCCGTATAGGGAGAGTGAGGGAAAATAATGAGTTGCGAAAAAGAATGCAAACTTGGAAAAACATATTGCTGCATGGAGTGCCCGAGCTACGATATATGCCGGGAGAAGCGCAAGAACAGAAAATCGAGCTTTGAAAAAGCGGTGAAGTGGATTGCCGTTAGCATTGCGGTTATCGCCGGAATCAAGATGACGGGATCGGCGTGGTGCCTGTGGGCGTTTGCTTTGCCGATACTGGCAGATTAGGAGGGATAGCATGGAGAGATTAACAGAGCGGACAGCGGTTGGAATCTTGGTAAAAGAGAATTACGAGAAAGAAACATTAAAAACCTTGTATTCGTGCTATGGTGGAAAACCTAATCCACATTATACGAACTGCGAAGAAGGTTATTGCGCAATGGAGAAGTTAGCGGATTACGAGGATGCCGAGGAACAGGGATTGCTTCTGCGGTTACCAATCAGTGAAGATGCACCAGTGTATTCCACCGAGTATTGTTGCGGAAAAAACAAAAGTAATCGGTCTGGAATGTGTTTTAGAGGATTTTGCGAGAATTGCAGTGACAAGGCGTACTATATACGCGAAAGCGTAGCGAAACACTGTAGCATATGTGAAATTAATAGGTCGGTATTCCTTACCAGAGAGGAAGCCGAAGCCAAGCTGAAAGAAATGGAGGGCGCAAATGGAGAGTAGATATTTATATCGCGGCAAGCGGATTGACAACAGAGAATGGGTGGAAGGATTTTTGTTTATGGTAAATGATGTACCATACATCTTGCCACATCACAAAACAGGGCAGCCAATACACGCAGATAACTTGCTAAAACAGTTGTCGAAGTGCTGGAAGATACGATCTGCCAGTGCACCGGACTTAAGGATAAGAACGGCAAGCTGATTTGGGAGAATGACATTGCAAATTGCATGGATGCAGAATGCTGTGGCTACATTAGTTGGAATGAAAGCGAAGCAGGTTTTTACTTTGATGTATTGCTTGAAGATGGAAGATTTGAAGAGGAACATATTTACGATTATCAGGATTGTATGGAGGTTATCGGCAACAACTTTGACAACCCGGAACTGTTGGAGGTGTAGGAATGAGTAACAACACAAATATAGTAATATCACAGGCTTTAATGATGAGAATTAAAAATTATGCAGAAAGAGCATTGGATAGAAAAGATGTAACAGTTGATATAGCTATGGCTGAAATACGCTGTACGGTTGACGCTTATGACGAATATTTTCATACAGGCAGACTGCCAGTAAGAAAGGAGTAGCCATGACAGAGAATGAAGCAATCGAAAAAATCAAGTACCGGATGCATACGGCGGAGCATGTAGCCGGGGAATGCGGAATGGAAGATCTGGAAATGGCGATCAAGGCACTTGAAGAAATTCAGCAGTACCGCGCAATCGGAACAGTGGAAGAATTACAAAAAGCCGAAAAAGAAGAAAATATTCTAAAGTTTTATTATTGCGATAGTGAGGATAGCTATTTGATAGGGCTTAGAGTTGGCAACTTTTACTATGCGCACTATCTGGATGGAAGCTGGGTATTTGGTATGTCCAGATATCTACCTTGGGGTGAGCACGTTAAACAAGAATCCACTGCATGGAAAGAATATACATATCCAAGTGAACCGAGAGAAATCAATTTTTCCGAGTGGCTTAAAGGATTTGTTAAAAAGGAATGTGGCGGCACACCGGAAGAATGCAAAAAATCGGTGGCAGTTTCCAAAGCTATGATTGCTCGCAAAATTACACCTGAGAACATGGAAGAATACATGAAGTTTGAGGATGAATGTGTAAAGTGTGGATTTACGTTCAAAAGCCTGTTAGAAGCAAGAGAGAAGCAGATTCCATATAAGCCATCACGTAAAAAATTGGTTTGGGGTATTGGAAAATGCAAATGTGGTGTTGAATTTCTGGACAGAAAAACAGGCTTCTGCGGGAATTGTGGTCAGAGGTTAGATTGGAGTGACGAAGAATGAGGAAAGAACTTAAGCCATGCCCGTTCTGTGGCGGTGAAATGGAACCAGCGGTAATGTGCTATCAGCATCCATATGACCAAAACTATATGGATTGGCTTAAAGCGAATGGCATTCTTCCACCAATAATGACAGGATTTAATAGTGGTTATGTTGTTAGGTGCTATCACTGTGGGGCGGAAAGCGCAGAGAGAAGCACAAAGAAACTTGCGGCAGAAATGTGGAACAGGAGGGCAAACGATGGGAAGATTGATTGATGCGGATAAATTAAAAGCGGATTTAGAAAAAGCAATTTCAAAGAACGAAGATATGGATTGCTTAGACTTTTTACGCGTTGCTTCTTTTATTGATGCGCAGCCAACCGCCTACGACCCGGACAAACCAGATGATTGCGACGAGGATGGATGCGGAGACGGCGAACAGATCTACGATGATGGGAGAAGTCAGGGAAGATATGAAGCATTTGGCAAAGCAATCCAGATTGTGAAAGGCGGTGGAGCAGATGGCTAAAGCGATTTTGATTATGGATATGCCTGAACAGGTGTGCCAGAAATGCACATTGTGCTATGAGACAGAGAATGATGACGAATATCTGTGCTGTGCGACAGGGAAACTTGTACCAGACGGAGCAAAGCCGGACTGGTGCCCACTCCGGGAACTGCCAGAGAAATCAGATCATCCAGAGCATTGTGACAATGGAAGGTTCGATGCAGGGTGGAACGGATGCTTAGATGCCATAGAGGGAGGTGCACATGGGAAAGAGCAGAGCGAGTAAGCTGAACGGCTACCAGAGTGCGGTAAGCCGGCAGAGATTATTCCGGAATTAGAAAAATTGATATGAAAGGAGCCGGGACCTATCCGGATAAAAGGCGCGCCGGGTTCCTAAAAAGAAAATGAAAGATTTAGGCAATTATGAGTGTGATGGTCAGATTGAAATGACGGACTATTTAAAATCCCAGATAAAATGTGGAGCGGTAAAAGATCTGACTGCATGGATCAACAGCCAGGGGAAAGCACAGTACACGCAGATCGGCGAAGTGGTAAAAGATGCGTATGAAAGGCACAAGGATTCTGCTGAACTGGTAGATAGGATCACGAACGCTGTGTCGGTGTATGTGCTTACCCAGTCTGTGGGGTATATGGATTACTTGAGAAGCGAAAGCGGGGTGGTTTCAAATGATTAACGGAGAATTGCTGGTTGATAACTTTGCCGGCGGGGGCGGCGTTTCCACTGGGATAGAACTGGCAACTGGATACAGTGTTGACATTGCAATCAACCATGATCCGGAAGCCATCCGGATGCACAAGGCGAATCATCCGAATACCAAGCACTACTGTGAAAATGTGTGGGCGGTGGATCCGGTAAAGGCCTGCGGCGGTCATCCGGTGGCTCTTGCTTGGTTTAGCCCGGACTGCAAACATTTTAGCAAGGCAAAGGGTGGAAAACCAAAGGATAAAAACATTCGCGGTCTTGCGTGGGTTGCCTGCCGATGGGCGGGATTGGTGCGACCGAGAGTGATCATGTTGGAGAACGTGGAAGAATTTAAAACTTGGGGACCACTTGGGCGGCGGCACCATCCGATTAAGGCAAAGCAGGGGAAAACCTTTGAAAAATTCGTTCATCAGCTCACAGATTTAGGCTATGAGGTACAGTTCAAGGAATTGATCGCCGCCGATTACGGTGCGCCAACCATGCGGAAACGATTTTTTATGATTGCGCGGTGTGACGGCAAGCCGATAGTTTTTCCAGAGCCGACACACGCACCGGCAGACAGTGACGAGGTCAAGGCTGGGCTGCTGAAACCGTATGTGGGAGCATACACGCAGCTTGACTTTTCTCTTCCATGTCCGTCCATTTTTGATACGTCCGAGGAAATCAAAGAGAAATACGGGATCCGGGCGGTACGCCCACTGGCACCGAAGACGATGGAGAGAATAGCACGAGGACTGAAAAAGTTTGTACTCGATAATCCAGAACCGTTTATTGTTCCTATTGGGTACGGGGAGAGGAAAGGACAGGCACCTAGAGTTCACGACATCGAAAAGCCATTGCCGACTATTGTGGGGAGCGGAAAGCATTATCTGTGTGAGCCGTACATGGTGCAGATAGGGCAGACTGGATTCACAAAGGATCGGAGTAAAGATGTCAAAGAACCTTTGACAACTATCGTGAGCAAAAATGAACATTGTTTAATCAGTCCTACACTTATCCAGTACCATTCCGAAACGGCGCAGGGAGAAGTCCGGGGGCAGACAATCAAAGATCCGATTATGACCGTGGATGGTTCGAACCGATACGGATTGGTCACATCATTTTTGAGCAAGTTCTATAAATCGGGAATAGGTCAAGACGAGAGAGAGCCACTACATACAATCACAACATCAGCCGGACATTTTGGCGAGGTCAGAGCATTTCTGATTAAATATTATGGAGATGCAACCGGACAAGATATAGAGAAGCCCTTAGATACAGTGACAACAAAGGATAGGTTCGGGCTTGTGACCATTGAGGGTGTAGATTATCAGATTGTGGACATCGGCTTGCGAATGCTTGAGCCACGGGAACTATATGGATGTCAGGGATTCCCGGACGACTACATCATTGACCATGATTATACAGGGAAGACATACCCGAGAAGCGAGCAGGTGCGGCGATGCGGTAACGCAGTATGTCCACCAATCCCTGCGGCATTAGTCAGAGCGAATTTGCCAGAGTTATGCGTGGCAGAGCGGACACCAAATATGAAGATTAAAGCAGAGCAGACCGGACAGCTCCGGTTTGCATGAGATCAAACAGCTATAGTCTCCGCCAGCAGTAATGCGGCGGGGCGGAAAGAGAGGATAAATAGATGGAGAAATTTTTTACAATTAACAAAGACAGTGATTTTTATAAAGCATATGTACAGTATCAGAAAGATGTAAAAGCGAATGCGCAGGCATTTAAGAAATTTTCGGAGGAACACGGGATTGAGTCGACGCAATATATTCCAGACGATAAAGCGGTAATAATTATTCCAACTGAAAATGATTTGCAGAAATTTCAGGGGATGTTTACAAAAAATAAATTATATCACGAAAACGGTGTTAGACGTTTCAGAGCAAACTGTCAGATTACCAAGGATTGGCTTGAGATTGCGAAGACGGTACCAAAGCCGAAAAAACCGGATTACTTCTGCTACGGAATGAGATTTTGTGGGAAATATAGCACAAGGTGCTTTATGATCGGCGATGTTTTATATGGTTCGGCGGAGAATGTAGAAGTAAAGCTACTCGACTTTATGACAGAAATTAAAGCGAGCGAGTTTTATAAGGCAATCGAGGAAGAAGAGAGCAGAGAAAAGGAGCAGTTATGAAAAAGAAAATTTTAGCAGCAATTTTAACAGCAACACTCTTGATCGCCGGATGCGAGAGCGTGAACGTTAGCACAGAGCAAAACGAAAAGTTAATAATGGTGGAACGCGGCAGCGGATATGGAATTTGTGCTGACAAGGACACAGGCGTGATGTATTTATTCATTAAAAACGCCGGTGGCATTACGGTCATGCTCAATGCTGATGGTACGCCGAAGATTTGGAACAGGGAAGAATAAATTTGTAGTACATTGCAAATTGAATATTGGCGGTTGTAGTGGTATAATTTTTCTATCATAAAAGATCGGAGGAAATAAAATGCCAGATATTAAAAAACTAATTGAAGCAGCTGATAAACTTGGTTTGTATGATTCGCTGGGAGAACTGTATTCTACATTTTACACAGAGAGCTTGTTAGCTGAAGCAACTAATTTTGAATTTTTGAAAAGTTCGAAAGAGGAATTTGAGGAATTAAAGAAGAATATGGAATCATGGAAGAGAGATTATGGTATAGATGAAAATACTCCATTAAAAGATGTCCTGAAAATAATTCAATAAAGTAAGATGCCAACCGTCAATATTCGATGGTTGGTATTTTTACATAAAATGGGGAAATTTATTGATGAAATACAATGACATTTTAGTAAGATAATGCTATAATGTACCCATAAAACAGCGCCATAGAGCCGAATATATGAGACTATGATAAGTTTCGTGTATTCGGCTCTTTTTTATTTTGCAGAGAGGAAGTGAGAAGTTGGCAGCAAAGAAAAATCCATTGACAGATAAAGCACAGGAATTGTATAAGAGCGGCATGAAACTGGTAGACATTGCTGACCAGCTGAATTGCTCCGCGGCTACAATCCGTACATGGAAGAATCGCTATCGGTGGGATGATAACGAAAGTGAAACGTTTCAAAAAAAGAGTGAAACGAAACGCAACGTTTCAAAGAAGAAAGCTAGAAGTGAAACAGCCTTAGATGATGGCACGCGAGAGACATTGCAGAACGATGACCTTACACCGGAACAGCAGATGTTTTGCATTTATTACAGTAAGACATTCAATGCGGCGCAGAGTTACCAGAAAGCATATGGATGCACATACGAGTCAGCATTGCGTGCGGGACCTAGATTGTTGGGAAATGTTGTGGTAAAGGAAGAAATCGAGCGTCTAAAAGAAATCAAGCGCCAGCAGATCATAGCCACGGAGGAAGATTTTGTGGAGATTCAGATGCGAATAGCCTTTGCGGATATTGGCGATTATCTGTCGTTTGGCAGGGAAAAGGTAGATGTTATGGGCGCCTTTGGACCAGTAAAGGATTCTGAGACGGGGGAGACACTGAAAAAAGAAGTCAATTCTGTCAAGCTGAATGAATCGTACAAAGTAGACACCCAAATTATACAAGAAGTAAAGCAGGGGAAAGACGGTGTGTCTCTTAAGCTGGCAGATAAGCAAAAGGCGTATGACTGGCTGACAAAATACTTCCTCATGCACCCAGATGATAAATATAAGGCTGAATTTGATAAAAAGCGCGCAGAGGTCAAGGATGACTCGGCAGAGCAGATCCTTGAAAATATGCAAACCATTACGGATATTCTGCGGCACCCGGTCGCAAACCGGAGTATAGATGATTTTGAGGAGGTGCAGGATCATGAATAAACCGGCACCACTCAGTCAGAGACAGTATGAATATTTCCTGCGGTGTTTTGACAGCTGGCTCAACGTGGCGGAGGGCGGTAAACGAGGGGGAAAGAACGTACTTGCAACACTGATCTTCTGTTCGCTTCTGGAAACACATAAGAACAAAATTCATCTGGTGGCTGGTGTATCGAATGCCACTGCAAAGCTGAATATCCTGGACTGCGATGGATACGGACTGCTGAATTACTTTGAGGGAAGATGCCGCGAGGGAAAGTATAAGGATCGTGACTGCGTGTATGTGCAGACCAAGACGGGCGAAAAGGTGATCCTGGTATCCGGCGGCGGTAAGGATGGAGATGAGAAGCTGATAAAGGGTAATACCTACGGGATGGCGTATGTGACCGAAGCAAACGAATGTCATCCAAAGTTCCTGAAAGAAGTATTTGACCGTACACTCTCCAGTTCCGACCGTAAGATATTTCACGACCTCAACCCGAAAGAGGAAGAACACTGGTATTACACGGAGATCCTCAAGTTCCACGAGGAACGGCAGGAAAAGAATCCTGATTATGGGTATAACTACGGACATTTCACTTTGGCAGATAACATGAGCATGACAGACGAGCAGATCCGGAAAGTGTTAAACACCTATCAGAAAGGTACAGTGTGGTACAGGCGAGATATTAAAGGCGAACGCGCTGTTGCAGAGGGAATTATCTTCCGGAAGTTTGCGGAGAACAACGAACCATATTTGTATGATGAGGATACGGATCCTTTGTTTGCCAGGGACATAAAAGGGAAATTGATACACAGACCATCCAAAATCACAATGGGCGTTGACTTTGGTGGAAACGGATCAATGACAACCTTTGTGCTGAAGCTTTACTTCCACGGATATCATGATCTGAGGACAGCTGAGGAAGCAAACCTGGAACTGTCACCGGACATTGACGCAGAGGCGATATGCAGTAAGTTCATAAAGTTTTATAAATACTGCATGGAAAAATATGGTTTTATTGACTGGGTATTCCCGGACAGTGCCAGCACCACGATGATAAACAGTCTGCGGAGTGCTGCGAGAAAAGAAGGACTGCCATACCGACATATTAAAGGATGTCGGAAGAATGAAGTATCAGACAGACCAAGGACATACGATATGCTGATGAATACCGGCAGATGGAAGGTAAATCGGAAATGCACGAAGCTTCGGAATGCAATCGGGAAGATGAAATGGGATCCGGATCACCCAGACAGACCGGAGGATAAGAATATCGGAAACTGTAACGACTGGTGGGACGCGGAAAATTATACAATTTTGGATTTTATTGAATGCGTTGACCTGGATAGATAGGAGTGTGGATTATGGAAAATTTTGTGGAAACATATTTAAAGGGAAAGGGCTACAATGTGAACAGCAAAGCGCAGGCAGTGATTAAGGAATGTGATAATTGGTACGCAAATCGTGTGATTGAAGATTTCCACGAGCGTACCACGGTGCACGGTACTCCGTATCAGCTGAACCGGATGGGATTTGCAAAAAGATGTTGCGCGGACGACGCAAATTTATGTGAGATAGCAGAGGTAAACGGAGGGAACAACGAAGAGCAGCATGAGTATCTGGTGGATATTCTGGCACAGAATCGCTTTCTCCCTATGTTCCGTAAGCAGATTGAGAGTGTATCCGCCAAAGGAACGGCGGCTTGCTATGTGCGGTTGGACAATGCGGATATTATGTCCGACAATACGGTGCGCGGTGGAAACATCCGGCTGAATTATGTGTCTGCGGAAAATTTTATTCCACTCACAGTTGAGAATGATGAGGTGACGGAAGCTGCGGTTGCGGGAACAGGACTGGTCGGCGGAAAAGTGAGGACGACAGTTGTTGACTTTGTGAAGGACGAGCACGGCAACTATGTTTCGGAAACGAATGTTTTTGACGAATATGGCACGCCGCTTCCGGATATGACCACGGTGGTGCAGCTTGGCAGTGTAAAGCCGTTCGCTGTCCTGCGGAATGCCGAGGTTAATAATATCGATCACATGATGGGATATGGATATCCGAAGGTCTATGGGGCAATCGGAATCCTTAAAGCTGTGGATCTGTGCTTTAATGTGCTGTTCGGGGATTTGGACAAGGCAGATAAGCTGGTACTGGTCAACGAACTGTTGTGCAAATTTGACGAGGCCGGGAATCCCATCACTCCTAATGAGCAGGTTAAGAAAACGTTTGTTCTGCTGGGAGGTGAAAAACTTCCAGACCAGAAAGAACTGGTACAGGAGATCAATCCGGAAATCAGAGTGGATTCCATCACAAAGTCCTTTGAGCTGTGTCTGTCTCTGCTTTCGTCCATGTTCGGTTATGGGACGAAGAAATACAGCTTTGAAAATGGGCAGATTAAGACCGCAACGGAGTACGCCGGGGAGCGGCAGGATGCCATGCAGGAGTTAAACAAACAGCGCACCGAAGCGGAGAACTATGTCAGGGATATTTGCAAGGCAGTGCTGTGGTTCTCCAATACGTTCCAGGGGACAAATTGGGACTTGGATGAGGAGATCACGGTGGATTTTGATGATTCGTATGTAACCGACCGCCAGAGCGAACTTGAGAGCAAGCGTGCGGATGCATTGTCATTCCGGGAGATCCCGATGCTGACCATCTGGTATCTGATGGACCGCTATCAGCTTTCAGAGAAAGAAGCTACGAAATATTACCAGGAGGGACAGGCAGATCCGGACACAGATGATGAAACGGAGGATTAAGGCATGGCATTGACAGACGAACAGCTGGAATTGCTCGGGAACAGGCTTGTACCACTATATCAAGAACTGGAGCAGGATGTGATCGCGGATATTGCACGCCGGGTGAAAAAGACCGGGCGGTATACAGAGACAGCCGAGCTGATGGCAAGGGCATTGATGGAACAGGGGTATTCTCCGGCGAGAATTCAGCGTGAGGTTATGAAAGTCCTGCGTGCTGACAAAGAGTATCAGATGGCAGTGGCAGAGCATACCAAAGAGTATAAACAGTATGTGGCAAGCGAGATCTCCAGAGTGGTGGCGGAAGCTAAGGAGCGAGGGAATGACATTGTGGCGGATGCCGGAAATATGGCTTTTAATGCGGATCTGTCTATGTGGGAGCAGGCGGGAAAAAGTCTGTCCCAGCCATCCGGGTTCCATCAGCTTGTAGATGCAATGGCATTACAAACGAACGGCGAACTCAAAAATCTAACGAAATCTCTCGGCTTTAAGAATATTGGATTTACGGCGCTTGAAAATGTTTATCAGCATCAGCTTGACCTTGGGCTGATAAAGCTGACCAGTGGGGCGTATAGCTGGCAGCGGGTAGTGGATGACTGTGTGCGGGAACTGGCACAGAGCGGACTGCGGACGATCGACTATAAGAGTGGCAGGAGCATGCAACTTGATACTGCGGTCAGGAATTGTATCCGCACAGCATCCGGTCAGCTTGCCGGGAAAGTAACCATGCTGAATATGGACTCGACGGGAGAAAGCCTTGTGGAAGTGTCGCAACACTGGGGTGCGCGGTCGGACGGGTCCTGCGGTCACAGCGATCATGCTTACTGGCAGGGCAAAGTATACACTACAGATCGGAGCGGTCACAGGGCGGAATCAAGGCGGCTTGGGTATCCTATCCGCAATCTGGAGGACGCTACCGGATATCCGTCTGATCCGCTTGGACTGTGTGGGTATAACTGCCGTCACAGCTTCTATGTATTTTTCGAGGGGATATCAGAACCGAACCAATGGAATCCGGAGCCTGCGCCTGTCACGGTAAATGGCAGAGATTATGACTATTACCACGCAACACAACGGCAGCGGCAGATGGAACGTCAGATTAGAGCAACCAAGAGGGAGATTGAAGCACAGAAAGCGCTTGGCGGAGACACAAAGGAGCTGCAAAGCAAGCTTCGGAAGCAGACGGCGGACTATAAGCGATTCAGTGCAGAAGTGGGGATCAGACCGAAAATGGAACGGCTCAGAGTACAGACGGGGAGCAGTGACCTAAGCAAGACAAAAACCATGAAATGGATTTCAGATCAGTACAGTGGTTATACTGCAACGATTCCAAAAAGTTGGAATAAAACAGTAAAAGATGCTGATGCTGCATTAAAAGGTGCGAACCCTAAATATGTAAAAATCCCGAGGTTATATGATAAAAATGAGGTGTTGTATCATACGAATTGTGTTAATTCGACAATCGCGTATGAAATGAGATGCCGGGGATATAATGTAATTGCAGGAAAGGCAAATTCTAAGTTGAGAAATGATCCGTTGATTGCATGGGAAAATGTTGAAAAAATAGAGGTTAAGGATGACATTGTTGCAGAAGTTACAGAAAAAATGAAAGAGTGGGGAGAAAACGCCAGAATATGTGTTTGTGAAAAAGACAGGGAGACGGGTGATGGGCATGCTTTTTCAGCATATTTCAAAGATCAGAAAGTGGAATTTGTTGACCCTCAAACAGGTATGATGTACAATATAAATGGGTTGGATATTAAGAATAAAGAAGTGATATATTTTAGAACGGATAATGCCATCATTTCAAGCCGTGGAGTAAACGCATGTGAAAAGGAGTGATTTTATGGTTGATTTAGAAAAAGCATATAAAATTGCAAATGGTTTTTTCCTGGATAATGATTACGTTGGCGTTCATGAAATAAGAGAAAACGCAGATAGTTGGTTATTTGTTCCGCAATGCAAGTCTGCTTGTTATGGGGTTGCTAATGTGTGCATCCCCAAAAATGGAGACGAACCGTATGTGTTTAGCACTGTAGAACCAGATGGAGCGGCTGCATGGAATAGCGCAAAAGCTGTTTCCTGTAGAAATATTTTGACTAAATAGAACGTGTGTGCTATACTATACGGTGGGGTGAGAAAGTGAAGCACACCTATTCGTGGCAGAGTTGCCCGATATGTGGGAATCCCAAAGCTTACAGAGTGCGGGATGACACAAAAGCAGAGCGTTTCCCGGTGTACTGTAAGCGGTGCAAACAGGAAAGCTTAATAACAATAGCGCCTAAGAGCCGAATAATGAGTTTCTAAGAGATTAGAGATTCGTTGTCCGGCTCTTTTTTGCGTTTACAATCTTTATCGCAGAAAATGCGATTCACAAATCATTTTAGGAGGACGCATGAAGAACATTTTTGAAATCATGAAGGAATATGGCTTGGAAGTTCCGGCTGACAAACAGAAAGACTTTGAAAAAGCCGTTCTGGAAAACTATAAGACTGTGACCGACTACAACAACCAGACTGAAAAGCTGGCTGCCGCCAATGAGAAAATCAAGGCGAGTGACGTAGCTACCGAAGAGCTGAAGAAAAAGTTGGAAGACTTTGGAGATGCGGATGTGTCTGCATTGAAGCAGCAGATCACAGATCTGGAGGAGGAAAAGAAAAAGATCGAGACGGATTACCAGGGAAAACTGGCGGATCGTGATTTTTCCGATTCTCTTAGGGAAGGTATTACGGCGGCGAAAGGCAGAAATGTGAAAGCGATCACGGCATTGCTGGACGTGGACACGCTGAAAAAGTCAAAAAACCAGAAAGAGGATATCGCGGCGGCACTGAAAGAATTGTCAGAAGCCGCGGACAGCAAGATGCTTTTTGGTGAGGCAGAGCCGCAGGTGCAGAAGCAGGGGAACATTATCGGAGCCGTATCTGGTGGCGGGGTAGATGCCGCGGACGCAAGAATGCGTGCGGTTATGGGACTTCCGCCAACGCCGAACACAGAGCAGAAATAAGGAGGAAAGACAATGCCGAACACAATTGCTTTAGCAAAAAATTACATTAACAACCTCGATGAGGTGTACCGCCTGGCATCGGTAACATCGGATCTGACGTCTGATCCGACAATGTCGAAGGCTGGCGCGAACGCAAACGAGATCGTTTATCCGCAGATCAGTGTAAGCGGACTTGGCGATTACGACCGAAATAGTGGATACACCACTGGCGCGGTAGATCTTAAGTGGAAAACAGCAACATTCAATTATGACCGTGGTACAAGGATTTCTGTAGACGTCATGGACAACGAGGAATCCCGTAACCTTGCATTTGGTATGGCGGGAGCCACACTGATGCGTGAAAAAGCAGCACCGGAAGCGGATGCGTTCGCTTTTGCAACACTGGCAGCGCTCGACGGTATTTCCGAGGCAACTGGTACGATCGCAGACGCATCCCAGTTTTTGGACGCGTTGCTGACAGCGTGGAGCAAAATGGACGAGGATGAGGTGCCGCAGGAACAGCGTATTTTATATGCTACGGCAACCCTGCTTAACAGCGTGATGGCTTTGGATACCACAAAGTCACGTGAAATTCTTGGAAAGTTCGCGGTGAAGAAAGCAGTTCCGCAGGCGAGATTCTACACTGCAATCGAAATGCTTGACGGTAAGAGTTCGGGCGAGGAACTGGGACACTACAAAAAGGCGACATCTGCGGCAGATATCAACTTCATGATTATCCATAAGCCTGCAGTCATCAAGTTCGATAAGCATATTGCGAGCAATATCATTCCGGCGGAAGCGAACCCGGATGCAGATGCGGACATTATCAAGTACCGCAAGTATGGTCTGGTAGAAGCCTACGCAAACAAGCGCGCCGGTATCTACCTCAACAGCAAGGCATAGGAGGTGAGCGCATGAGATTGGTAGGAGTAGGAGCGGAGATGCCTGCTGATAAAAAGGCAGACACAAAGTTGAAAAAGGAACTGAAAGAGCTTAAGGCGGAGAACGAAGCTTTAAAGGCAGAGAATGAGCAGCTTAAGGCGGAGAATGAAGCTTTAAAGGCAGAAAAATAGGAAGGGTGGGAGTTGTAATTGGATCATTATATTGATTGGGAGTATTACAGCTCCCATTTTCCGAAGCTGACAGAGGAAGAATTCGATGTGGCACTTGCCGGAGCAGAAGCAAAAGTGGATGTTTTAACACATTTCCGCGCACAGACAGCCACAGGCTATAAGCTTGAGCAGGTGAAAGCGGCGGTTGCGAACTTAATCAATGCTATGGCGGATCAGAACAGCGTGGGCGCCGGATCTGGCGTGGCGTCGGTCAGCAATGATGGGTATTCCGAAAGTTACTCGAACGTGACAAAGGAGCAGGCAGATGCGGAGCTCCGCAGTGTATGCTTCCAGTGGCTTTCCGGTACAGGGCTGATGGGGTGCTTATGATGGGGATATTTACGGATACCGTCACGGTTTACAACCATCTGCCGGATGACCGGTATCAGCGAACAGTGGTTAAAGGTGTGATGGTAACCGGAAAGTCGGTAAAAACCGTGACTGCGGATGGAAAAGTGAATCTCGCGGCGACGGTGAATATCACGCTCCCGGAATCGGCGGTGTGCGAGAGAAAATACCTTCCGAAGCATGAATTCCGAAAACTGCCTGATACAGAGGGTTACTGGACGCTGGATGATGCCGGAAATCTGGACGTAATTGTGCGGGGCGAGGTTGCTGCCGAGATCACGGATGAGTACCGGATCAAGCATCTCCGAGCAGATTATGACTGTGTGACAGTTGCAGAGGTGTCCGACAACCGGAACAAGCCCCGTCTGAAACATATAAAGGTGGTGTGTAAGTAATGGGAGAGCCATTTACCTTTACGCTGAAATCGATGCATATGGACAAAGCGGAAATCATGCGGCGACGCGGTATTGACAGTGGGGGAAGGGTTCAGCGGTATGTTGATAATGCTGTGCTGGATTTTTGCGCGGATTATATCCCGTTTGATACGGGGGAATTGAACCGAAGTGGTGAACGAAACACCAGGATCGGGAGCGGTGAGGTAATTTATGAAGCACCTTATGCAAGGCGTTGGTATTACCGTGACGCCCAGTTCCAGGGGGCACCAAAACGTGGCACCTATTGGTTTGAACGCATGAAGCAGGACGGCGGGAAAGATGCTATTCTGCGCGGTGTAAAGCGTATGACAGGAGCAAAATAGTATGACAGTAAGTAAAGCAATTACGGAGTGGCTTAAGGGCTACGATATGTGCGTTGTCAGAGTTGACACAGATCAGATCGGCGATGGTACGGATAGTCTTGGTATTTTTAAGTCTCCGACCAGAGAGCGAACCGATTTTCTGGAATCATCTTATCAGATCACAGAGTGGTATCAGCTGTTCGTGGTGAGAGAGGGGCAGGAAAACCGTGACAGGGAGGACAATGACGAGTGGTTGGAAAATTTTGCGTACTGGGTGGACGATTGCCAGTACACGAAGGAACTGCCCAAGCTGGATAACCACCGTACTTGTGAAGACATCGAACTGGCTGGCACGCCGTATATGTTTGAAGCAAAAGAAAATAACACAGTGCTGTACCAGGTAACACTTAAGATAACGTATACAAGGGAAAGAGAGGTAGAAGACGAATGGTAAGAAAACATTTGATCGGGCTGTTTCTGAATGGCGGAACATCCGAGAAGCCGGACTGGGTGCGGGTCAAGAAAGCGACACAGCTTACGCTGGCTATGAACCCGGAGACGGAAGATTATGATTACATCGCGGACGAGGTTCCGACAACGGAGTTAAAGCGGTACAAGCCGAGCATTGACGAAGATCTCACGATGTACAAGGGTGAGAAAGATTATGAGATGATCTGGCCGTATTTCTACGAGATGCGCACTGGATCAGATGCGCACGTGGAATGTATGGTGGTGTTCATGCAGGAACCGGCGGAAGGTGGCGGTTATTTGGCATGGAAGACGGATGCCGTGCTTTCCGTGCAGGATCTCAACGCCGTAGACAGCAAGCTTGACTTCCAGGTACTGTTCGGCGGAGAAGTGGCAAAGGGAACCGCAACAAAATCCGGCGATGCTATTTCTTTCGCTGAGAAAACTGCTGAAACGCAGGCAGCGGCGGAATCAACAGCAAAATCAGGAAAAACAGCTTAAGGAGGTAGATTATGCAGTATACAGTAAAACACAATGGAGCAACATACATTCTCCCGGTCTTTACCCGGGGGATGAAGAAAAAGATCGATGAAGTGAATGAGAGGATTACGAACCCGGAAAGTCCTGTGGATGATCGCGTAGATGCCCTGTATGGATTTGTGGCGGATGTGCTTGGAGAGGAAAATGCTGCAAAGGCACTTGGAACCACCGATCCGGACGAAATGGACCTGAACGAGCTGAACATTTTGTACATCCGCATCACGCGCGAGTATGATCGCCCTGTAAGAGAAGCGAACAAACCGGAGCTTGATGCTGATACCAGAAAGGCACTGGCGGAAATCGGATCTCTGGCGAAGAATGCAGAATCCATCCAGCGCGTCATGGCGATGAAGAAATGATTGATCTGATAACGAAAGGCTTACCGGACACCGTGACCATCGGCGGTGAGCCTTTTTTGATCGAGACAGATTTCCGGCCGTGGATGCGGTTTTGCGACGCGTTTGAAATGTGGGACCAGAAGCGGAGTCTTAACGTGAGCTATTTGTTTGCCGACGAGATCCCACACATCAGCACGGCAGAAGATATGCAGGCAATCATCGGCTTTGCGTATCCGCCTGCTACTGTGCCGAAGAGCGGCGGCGGAGATGGAAGCAGGGTATTAGATTACCGGATCGATGCGGATTATATTTACAGTGCATTTTTGCAACAGTACGGCATCGATCTGACAGAAACAGGGATGCACTGGCATAAGTTCCGGGCTTTGCTTAATGGACTTAGCAGTGCGACAAAGTTACATGAGATTATCGGATATCGCTGTTATAGCGGTGATGACAAGGAGTATAAGAGATTGCGCGAAATGTGGGCGCTTCCGGTTAAAATGTCGGTGGCGGACGTGCAAACCGTGCAGGATTTTGAAGCGTATTTTGAGTAGGGCATGAGAGCCAGAGACACGATCCAGAGCCACCCGTGACAGGTGGTGAGGATTATGTCAGATGGCAAGCTGCTATTTGAGACAGCGTTAGATACAAAAGGATTTACAACAGGGCTTGATACAGTCAAAAAGACGGCTACGAGTGCGTTTAGCGTGTCCACGAAAGCGGTTACCGCTATAACCGGAGCAATGGCGGCTGGGCTGACTGCGGCAACGACGCAGTCCGTAAAGGCGTATGCTGACTATGAGCAGCTTGTCGGTGGTGTGGAGACCCTGTTCAAAGAATCCGAAAGCACGGTGTTGGAATATGCCAATATAGCATATAAGACAGCGGGGCTATCCGCTAACGCTTATATGGACACTGTCACGAGCTTTTCAGCTTCTCTTTTACAGAGCCTTGATGGAGATACGGCGGCGGCAGCCACAAAAGCAGATAGAGCAATCACGGATATGGCGGATAATGCCAATAAAATGGGCACAAATATGCGTGATATCCAGAATGCATATCAGGGCTTTGCAAAGCAGAACTACACCATGCTTGACAACCTCAAGCTTGGGTATGGCGGTACCAAGGAAGAGATGGAGCGCCTGATTGCGACAGCCAATGAGATCAATGCACAGCAGGGGATTGCGACCAGCTACAGTATTGATAGTTTTGCTGATATTGTGGATGCGATCCATGTTGTACAGGAAAATCTTGATATAACCGGAACGACCGCAAAGGAAGCGTCCACTACAATCCAGGGCAGTATAGCATCACTCGGGGCGGCATGGGAAAACTTTCTGACGGGTATGGCAGATCCAGACCAGGACTTCGATACTTTGCTGAACAATCTGATCGATTCGGCGTTGACCGCCGCAGATAACCTTATTCCACGCATTGTAGAGACAACGCCCCGGTTGGTAGATGGTCTGACCCAGATTGCAACAAATTTATCCGGATATCTGCCGGGAATTTTGCAAGAATTGTTACCGTCCATTCTCGACGGGACGCAGGCGCTGCTTGATTCGGTGTCCGCGGCGCTTCCGGATCTGATCGGCATGGCGGTTGATATTGCTCCGCAGATGATTGATTTCGCGGTGCAGCTGATTGGAGCACTTGCGCAGGGGATTATTGATAATCTGCCACAGATATTAAAAGCAATCGGAGAAATATGCAATAGCATTATTGAGGGGTTTGGTAGCTTAGGCACTACTTTGCTGCCGCAAATAATCGATATCGGTGCAGAGCTTCTTGAAAGTTTAATAAAGGGATTTTCAGAGAAACTACCAGATGCGCTTGCAAAGTTTCTTGATTTTGTACAAGGACTTGGAGATACGTTAACAGAAAGAGCACCAGATATTATAAACTGGGGCTTTGACATGCTTAGTAAGCTTGTGGATGGAATAACTAAAGCATTACCAGTTCTTATACAGAAAATTCCACAGATAATTATTACAATATCTGGAGTCCTAATAAAAAATTTCCCTCTGATAGTACAAAGGGGAGCAGAACTAATTTGGCAGTTAATAACGGGTATTTTATCGAGTATACCAGATTTGATTGCAGCATTACCACAGATATTTGAAGCGGTTTCTAGAACATTGTCTGCTTTCGACTGGATAGACATTGGTCAAAAGGTCATCTCTTTCATTACGGATGGAATAGCGCAGGCATGGAAAATAGTAGAGACTTTCTTTTCCGAAGTGGTGCCGGAACTTATTGGAAAAATAGTTGCGTGGTTCGAAGAACTGCCAAGTAGATTAACGGAATGTGGGAATAATGCACTTGCGGTTGTATCTGAAGCAGTGGCTAACATAGTTGATAGGGTTGTTCAGTGGGTGTCGGAACTTCCGGAAACGATCATGTATTGGCTCGGGTTTATTCTCACCTCTCTCATCTTGTGGGGGCTGGATCTGATAAACTGGGCGACAACCGCAATACCGGAATTTGCCGAAACGATTGTGACATTTTTTTCTGAACTCCCGGAAAAGATCGCGGCGTTTTTTGGAAAGATTCTTGCAGATCTTGCGGTATGGGCAAGTAATATGGTTGCGAAAGCGGTTGAGACCGGAACAAATTTCCGTGATTCAATCGTGACATTTTTCAGCCAGTTGCCAGAACGGATAGCGACATTACTTGGAAAAGTGATTGGTCGGATTTTATCGTTCGCCGCCAAAATGCGGGAAAGGGCATCAGATGCAGGAAAGGGGTTCTTTGACAACATTGTAGCAGCTCTGAAAGATCTGCCATCAAGGATGAGTGAAATTGGTAAGCATATCGTTGATGGTATCTGGACAGGCATCAGTGGTGGATGGGATTGGTTGACGGGGCAGGTTAAAAACCTGGCAAACAGCTTGTTCCAAGGTGCGAAAGATGCGCTTGAAATTCACTCACCGTCGAAAAAGTTTAAGTGGCTCGGTGAGATGTGCGTAGAGGGCATGGATGCACCACTGGCTGATTACAACCCGTATGAGACGCTGAAAGATTCGATGGATGCTGGCGTGATCCGACCGGAGCTGTTTGCCGGAGCAGCCGTTACACAACCGGGGGATGCGGTACGACATACGGCGGGGGCGTTGACCGGCGGAGCGGCGTCATCAACTGTAAGTGGAGAAACCATCGACTATGAGCAGATGGGCGCAGTGTTCAGGCAGTCCGTAGATGGTATGACGGTTTCGATGGACGGCAGACCGGTAGGAAAGGTTATCGCGCCTTATGTGAATGATGAAATCGGGAAAATTAACGGGAGGAGGACGTGATTGATGGGAAAGTTTGGACTGACAATCGATGGAAAGCATACGACAGAATATGGCCTTAAGATGCTGTCCATGTACATCCCCCAACCGGCGGTCAAGACAAATTTGATTTCCGTACCGGGAGCGTCCGGCAGCATTGATCTGTCGGAAGTGACTGGTCAGAGGTGTTACGAGAACCGTACCGGATTGAAAATTGAATTTGTGTTGATGGAACCAAGCTATGATCGGTGGGCGAAAGTACTGACGGAAATCGCCATGCAGATCCACGGCCGGAAGGTGAAAGTGATTCCGGATAACGATCTCGGTTTTTACTATATGTGCCGCCTTGCGGTGGATGGAAAGAAAAGTAATAATATTGCGGCGTCAATCACTTTAAGCGGGACGGCGGAACCGTTTAAATATGATCTGACGGCAAGTGATGATGACTGGTTGTGGGATCCGTTCAATTTTGAGACAGGGATCATCCGTGAGCTGGCAGGAATCACGGTCAGTAATGGCAAAAGCGTCACGATAACCGGCGGTGGAATGCCGACGGTGCCGGAGTTTGTAGTGACTGAGAGTTCCAGCCTTGCGGTTACCTATAATGGAAAAAGTCATAACATGCTGCTTCCCGGCACTTACCGCTTCCCAGCGATTAAGATCGGTGCAGAGGATGTGACATTGCAGTTTACCGGCAGTGGAAAGCTGTCTATCAGATATCGAGGTGCTTACTTATGATCTATGAGGTATTGCTTGACGGAAAAACATTATATTATCCGGGAGATCTTGAATGTGTGGTGACCGGTGCAAAACTGGAACAGGCATTGAATGATTCTGGTACGTTTGAGTGCGATGTGCCGGTAACCAATCCGCTTTGCAACGCCATCGAGAATCGGCGCAGCATGGTGCAGATCCTTAAGGATGGGCACGAGATCTTTTATGGAGAGGTGCGCGAGTCGGAAGAGAGCCTTGATATGGTAAAGCAGGTCTATGCTGTCGGGGAGTTGGCTTTTTTATATGATTCCATCCAGCCACAGGGGCGGTACCAGGATCAGACTCCCCTACAGTTTTTTACAGCACTTATCAATAACCACAACGCGCAGGTGGAGGAAAAGAAGCGGTTTGAGGTCGGTGTGGTAACGGTGAAAGATCCGAACGATAGCATATATCGCTACACGAATTACGAAGATACGCTTACCTGCATGCGTGATAAGTTATGCGACCGGCTGGGCGGTTATCTGCGGGTGCGTAAGGCGGACGGCAAGCGGTATCTGGATCTGGTTACTTTGCAGGATTATGGCACGACCTGCGAACAGCCGATTGAGTTTGGAGAGAATCTGCTGGATTACGCCTGCAATGCCTCCGGCGCAGATATTGTAACAGCTGTGATACCGCTAGGAACCCGGCTCGATAAAAGCCCGGTTGAAGGGTTGGACGCGTACCTTGACATCAAGGATGTGAATAACGGCGTAGATTATGTGTATCTGCCGGCGGCGGTGGAGAAGTTCGGCTGGATCAAAAAGGTTGTGCACTGGGATGATGTAACCACGCCCGCGAACCTCAAGAAAAAAGCCGAGGAATGGCTTACAGAAAACCAGTATGAATTATTAACACTTGAGGTTAATGCACTGGATCTGTCGATGATGGACAGTGATATAGATTCGTTTGATCTTGGGGATTCGGTCAATGCGCTTGCGGAGCCTTACGGCATGGATGCATGGTTCCCGGTGCAGAAGATGACAACCTATCTGCAGGAGCCGGAGAAAAACAAACTCACTTTAAGCAACACTCTAAAAAAGTCGTATACCCAGCAGATAGCAAGCCTTACAAACGAACTCGATGAAAAGATCCCGCAGCAGAGTGCTTTACTCCAGCAGGCAAAAGATAATGCATCACAACTGATACAGACCGCCACCAATGGATATATTGTGCTTAACATGGATGACAAGGGAAATCCCAAGGAATTGCTTATCATGGACACCAAAGATATTGACACTGCACAGAAAGTGTGGCGGTGGAACATCAATGGACTGGGATACTCGCACACAGGATATAACGGAGAGTATGGATTGGCCTTGACAATGGATGGCAGTATTGTGGCTGATTTTGTAACAGCGGGCACGATGTACGCTGACCGGATCAAGGGCGGCACGCTGACGCTTGGCGGCCATAGCAATGACAACGGCGTCATGCAGGTGCTGGACGCGCAGGGTAATGTACATACCATGATTGATGTGAGCGGGCTCGCCACAAACAACATCAAGGTGACAGGCGGCACGCTCAATATAAACGATAATTTTATCGTAGACGCAGAAGGTCATATGTATGCTGTTGATGGTACTTTTAAGGGCACAATCGAGAGCAGTTCTGCCAAAATAACAGGCGGATATGTACATATCGAAGCGGCAGAGAGCACGGATAACTTGATCGAATTTAAACGCCCCGGAACTCTTGTGCAGATGGGTACGGACGGCTTGCGGTCGGTTGCAGATACCAGGGAACTTGCTGCCAGCTACTCGGCAGTATCAGTGCGAGATACGTCAGCCGATACGATTGCCCAAATGCTTTCTAGTGGTAAGGGGATCTCGTCCTACGGCTGGGAATCCTATTCGGATAAGCGTCTAAAGCATGGCATAGAATCACTTGACCGGGAAAAAAGTGCTGCGCTTATACAGTCTCTGCGTCCGTGTCGGTTTGTTTACAACTATGACGCCGCAGGACATTACCGGCACGGTCTGATTGCGCAGGAGGTATTGGCTGCGGTCGGGGACGAGGATTGGGCGATTTGCTCGGAGTATCCGGATAAGGACGGGAAAACATACTATGCGCTCGACAAAACAGAGTTGATCGCGGATCTGATAGCGGCCGTGCAGCACTTAAATGACAGAGTTGACGCACTGGATACGCAGAAAGGAGTCTAAATGTCGAAAATACAGGGATATTTACAGAACATCATGCAGGCGGTGTATGGAAAGGATGTACGTCAGTCCATCCACGACGCAATCGAGATGATTGACAGTGTAGCGGATACCGCCAAGGATAGCGCCACGGCAAGCGCCAAGATGGCAGAGACGATGGCGGAGAATGCAGGAAAATATGCTGACGAAGCGCAGACGTGCGTGGTTGCGGCAGCGGCATCCGAAGCCAATGCCAAGGTATCAGAGACAGCCGTGAAAGCCAGCGAGAATGCCGCAAAAACATCAGCGGATAATGCAGCGGCGTCAGAGACAGTAGTTGCGGAGTCAAAGGACGCGGCAGCGGCATCCGAAGCCAATGCCAAGGCATCGGAGGAAGCAGCAGGCAGATCAGCTGATACCGCAGCAGAAAAAGCAGCGGCTGCCGACCAGTCAGCTGATACTGCGGCAGAAAAAGCAGAGATTGCTACGGAGAAAGCGGCGGAGATTGTCGGAAAAGCGGAAGCTGTGGCGGTGAGTGCAACCAAGGCGGAGAGTTACGCCGTCGGAGGTACCGGAAGCCGGGAGGGAGAGGACACGGATAACGCGGCATATTACTACCGGCAGGCGAAAAGCATCTCCGAATCTTTTGCAGGAGCATTGCGTCCGATGGGTACCGTTGCGTTTGCCAGCTTACCTGCATTAACTGCGGTGACCGCCGGGGATATGTACAATATTTCTGACGAATTTACGACCACGGACGATTTCAAAGAGGGAGCCGGCAGTGTGATCCCCGCAGGGGCGAATATCTATAAAACATCGGATGGCAAGTGGGATGTTCTGGCGGGCACTCCGGTGACGGGGGTCAAGGGTGCAAAGGAGGCAGCCTACCGCCGTGGGAACGTAAGTCTGTCGGCGGCGGATGTTGGGGCAGTAGCCGAGGAGGGGGATGCTTCGGACACGACGGTGACTTTTTCGGCGGCATCGGAGCGTGTCAATATAACCACGGGCGAGAAGTTGTCTGCGCTATTTAGTAAGATTGCAAAGTGGCTGTCTGATCTTAAGCCGGTTGCGTTTACCGGAAGTTATAGCGATCTGACTGATAAGCCTACTATTCCGTCAAATACATGGCGTCCTGTACAGGACAATCTTACAACCGCCAGCAGCACAGATTGTTTATCTGCAAATATGGGGAAATATTTGTATGAAACGAAAGCCAATTCTAACCACACACATGATAGCCGGTATTATACCGAGACAGAGGTAAATAATTTGTTGAAAGCAAAGATGCCGGTATCGGGCGGCACTTTTACTGGAGCGGTTGGATTTGCCAATGGTACGTGGAATCCCGTTGGGGATGATTGCTATATGGGAGATTTTAATGCGGCTGGATGTGTGGCTTTTAAAAGCATGTCGTCTCAATTAACAGGTATCGCGCTTGTCGGCGCAAGTAGCAATATGTACGGTCGGCTTTTGGTACAAAATGATGGTGGTGATATGTACCTTGCCACAAACGGCGCTTTTTATGTGTCGAACGGAAATAATAGTGCACGTGCTCCGATCTATGCATCCGCTTTTACGCAGTCCTCTTCCAGACGCGTCAAGAAAAATATCGAGGATATGACCGAGACCGAAGCTAAGAAATTATTGGACGTAGAGGTTAAGTCGTATGACTACATCAATCCCGACATGCCGGATGGATGTTTCGGCTGCATAGCGGAGGATATGGCAAAAATAATCCCGTCTTGTGTCAATGGAGATGTTGACTGCGCTGACGATGATGCCGCAGCTATTCAGGGCATTGGCATTGATTATTCCAAGCTGGTGCCACATCTCATAAAGATGGTACAGATCCAGCAGGCACAGATTGATGCACAGCAGGCACAGATCGATAAGCTTGCAGCACAGCTCTTATAGTTGGCACAAACCTGCATAAGCAGTGTTTTATACTTATTATAAGGAAAGAGAGGATAAGGATATGGAATCAATCATCACAGCACTTATAACAGGCGGACTGACGCTGATCGGTACGGTAATGACGGTCAGCAGTGGTCAGAAAAAGACGGATCACAAACTTGAGATGGCGCAGGCGGTTACGGACTGCAAGTTGGACGAGCTTACCAGAGAGGTAAGGATGCACAACAACTTTGCACAGCGGGTGCCGGTCATCGAGGAGCAGGTAAAAGTTATCAATCACCGCATTGCGGACTTAGAGGAGGGAAAGTAGTATGTTGAAAAATTGTGTACTCAGAGTATCAGTAGACACGCAGAAATGGGCAAAAGCCGCGGGCATCAGAGCGCTTAAGACTATGGCACAGGCGGCGATTGCCGGAATTGGAGCGGCGGCAGCAATGGGGCAGGTAGATTGGAAGTATGTTGCATCAGCATCGTTATTGGCGGGCGTATTATCAATGCTGATGTCGATCACCGGCATCCCGGAAGTAGAGAGTGAGGAGGAATAAAACATGAGAAATGTGAGTCAGTTACATCCGGAATTACAAAAAAAGATCGAGCAGCTGAAAGCGTTGTGCCAGAAGAACGGAATTACGATCGGGATTTCTGAATGTGTGCGCACGGTGGCAGAACAGGATGCTTTATATGCTAAAGGAAGAACGACAGGCGGATCAATCGTAACAAATTGCAAAGGGACATCCTACAGCTCCATGCACCAGTGGGGTGTTGCTTTTGATTTTTACCTCATTGTGGATGTGGATGGAGACGGAAAAACATCAGACGATGCGTTTAACAACGCCACCGGACTGTTTGATAAAATTGGAAAACTCGGGCAGAGTATCGGTCTTGAATGGGGCGGATCGTGGAAGTCTATTAAGGATAAGCCGCATTTTCAGATGCCGGATTGGGGGAGCACTGCGACAAAGTTGAGAAAGCAGTATGGCACTCCGGAGAGGTTTATGGCAACATGGAATGCCGGAGCGGTAGAAAAGGTAGATCAGGCGGCGAAAGTTGACAATGTGACTGCATCAAAGAGTCACACAGAAGCAGCAAAGGCAAAGAATACGGGATACAACAGGGCGTATACCACAACATCAGGATTAAGACTGCGCGCAGGAGCGGGGACGAACAAAAATATCATTCTTACGATTTCCAAAGGCGAAGCGGTGCGTTGCTATGGATACTATACCACAGTGGGAACTGAAGTATGGCTATATGTGTCATACAAAAAGTATACAGGTTTTGTATCAAAAAAATATCTTAAATAACGGGAAGCCGGCGGGAGAAATCCTGTCGGTTTTACTCCATATAAATAAGTAGAAACACATGCTTTTCTGTCTGCACGAAAACTGTTAATGTCCGCAAAATGTCCACGGACATGCGCGCAAGTACCGAAAATAAAGGAAACGCAACCTGACTTTTAATCAGGTTGTCGGGGGTTCGAATCCCCCGTGTCTCACTAAGGAATGGAGAGCGGAAAGCCGGTAAAGGTTTTCCGCTTTTTGTGACTTTGGAACAAAACTTAGTGAGAATTGCCTATTGTATTACCGCTAAGGTATGTTATACTGTTACCGTTGCAAGTAAATATTGTTCGCAGAGTAGACACATGCGCGTTAAGTGCCGGCTGAACAGGGAGTTGTCAGCCAGACGAAAAGATTTTCTTGCGGTGCATGAGTCGCATCCCGCTGCATCCGAAGATAGGAATATTATCTCCAGTTGTAGTATGATGAGGTCTGCAAAGGAGGTAATTTTTTTATGAAAAAATTCGTCGCTTTGTTCACCGATTCCTACCGTGAATTAAAATCGGTAAGAACCATCACTACCATGGCTATGCTGGCAGCCATCGCCATTATTCTTGGCATGTTCTCCATCGAATACGGCAATTTTATCCGCATCGGTTTTTCGAGTATCCCGAACGGAATCATTGCCTACCTGTTTGGACCGACGGTTGGCGGCATTTTTTCCGGAACGCTTGATATTATCAAATACATCTTAAAGCCGACCGGTCCGTTCTGTCCGCAGCTGACACTGGTTACGATGCTGGCAGGCGTCATGTACGGCTGTATGTATTATAAGAAGAAACTCACACTGCCGAGGGTGCTCATCACCAAGTTCATCGTGATGCTGGTGTGCAATGTGTTCCTGAATACATTGTGTCTCACCGTGTTATATGGACAGGCATTCATGGTGATCCTTCCGGCGCGTGCATTAAAGAATCTGATTATGTGGCCGATTGATTCCGTCATCTTCTTTGCAACAGCGAAGGCGCTTGAGAGCATTGGCGCATTCCGGTTCGTGCGAAGGGCGCAGGCGGAGCGGATCGCCAGATCATAAAGAGATAAGAAATAAGAAATGCTGCCGGAATACGGCAGGCATATAGAGCGAAAATCCCCACGATGTCATATTCCGGCATCACGGGGATTTTTGTTGTTTCATGGGAATAGTGCGAAAGTACGAAAAAAGGCATGTAAATTTTCGGACAGTATGGTATAATGTAGGCGAAGGCAGAAGTGAATATGGTGCCAGGACGGACGCCCGCGTTTTCATGCGGCGGACGAAAGTGTTCAGAATATAAGGAAGGTAAGCAGGGAGCATCACCGGAAAAGGAGGAGACCTATGAAGAGTCGAAGAATTCCGTTAGAGTCTGAAGTAGACAAATACGAAGTGGGAAAAGGGATGGAAGATGGTTTTGAACTGTTTTCCGATGTTGTGACCAAGGGATGGATCGTGACGGATTCGCTCGTAAAGATTGAGCGGCCCGACGGTACGATCGTGTGCCCGTACATCAAGCACCGCAGAGGACGTACCTTTATCGGTGAGGGCGATTATATTATCGTTCAGCAGGACGGCACGAAGAATGTATGCGGCGCGGACAAAGTGTGGACACGCTATGAGAAGCCGGAGGATTAAATCCAAAAAGAAGTTGCAATCTGTCTGCCAGCACGCTATAATATACCGGTAGCTTTCCAAGGGAAGCGGTTATTTCTCTGATAAGCGGGTATGGCGGAATTGGCAGACGCGCCAGATTTAGGTTCTGGTGGGAGACCGTGCAGGTTCAAGTCCTGTTACCCGCAGTAGAGCAGGAGAAAAGTGGAAGACAGGGCTTGAACCTTTTCAAGCTCCTGTTACCCGCAGTAGAGCAGGAGACAGAGCGCAGAATACGGCGTGAAGTTTTCGGGTTTTACGGGCGTTTCCGTGAATAGGAATAGAATAAGAAAAGCCATGTACGAAGATGTATACTTCGTATGTGGCTTTTTTGATGCTGTGTTACGGTGCAGTGATAATGAATCAGCGAGATACTCATATAAAGGAAGAGACTGATTCAACGGCCGGGCCATTCGGTGCGGCGCGCACTCCACTGTTCGTTCAGCCAGCCGACCACCTGCTCTTTGCCCTCCGGCGTAAACGGAAAGACAGCAGAACTTTTCAGATCGTCCGCAGTGCTGGCAAAATTATAAGGACCGGGCCAGATGGTGACGCGAAAAATATCATGTTTTACATTTTCGTCCTCGGCATCCTCCTCCTGATCTTTTTGGATGAGGTAACGCATTCCCTGATAACTGCCGGTAAATTTTTCCTTTTTATAAAAGTTCATATTCAGAATATCATCATTTTGAATCATGATGGATCTGCCTTCTTTCTGTAAGAGATAATGTGATTGAAGAAAGTATAACAAATTTCTAAAAAAAAAGACAGAGTATTTATGTGGGAAAAACACTTGTATTTACTGGGCGTACAGAAAAAGGAGGTAATATCCATGTATTTTTGTATACAATTAGCAGTTGACAAATGATAGTGAGCGAGTATAATACATTTATATCATTTTATCGGGTTAAAGCGACATTGCATTAGAGAAACAGACAGATAAAAGAACGCAATGTTAGAGCGATAAAACGAGAAAGAATTTTCAAGAAGCAGGAGAGAAAAAAGTGGGAAAGTATATCGTAAAACGAGTTTTGCTGGCGATTGTATCCATCCTGATCGTCAGTGCCATTACATTCTTTGTGATGAACATTATCCCGGGCGGTCCTTTTAATAAGGAGAAAGCGACGAGTGCGGAGGCACAGAAAGTCCTGGAAGAGAGATATAATCTGGACAAACCAATTCCGGAGCAGTATGTGATTTATATGAACAATCTTCTCCATGGTGACTGGGGCGTATCCTTACATAGCGGTCGTGATATCTGGGGCGAGATCTCTTCCCGCTTTAAGGTATCGGCAAAGCTTGGTGGCATGGCTGCATTGGTGGCAATCGTGGTCGGGCTTGTACTTGGAAGTATTGCGGCGCTGACGCGTAACCGCTGGCCGGACCGGCTGATCGTATTCTTTACAACGCTTGGTACGGCGATGCCGTCCTTCGTGCTTGCAACACTGCTTCTTTTAGTGTTCTGCTTAAAGCTCGGCTGGTTCCCGGTATGGTCGTCCACGAGTCCGAACTATGTACTGCCGATCATCGCACTGAGTGTTTATCCGATGGCGTACATCACACGTCTGACAAAGACCAGTATGCTGGATTCCCTGAACCAGGATTACATCCGTACCGCGAGAGCGAAAGGTGTTCCGGGCTGGAAAGTCATTTTCAAACATGCACTGCGCAATGCGCTGATTCCGGTAATCACTTACGTGGGGCCGATGGTTGCATACATTTTGACAGGTTCCATGGTTGTTGAGAATATTTTTACCATCGGAGGACTGGGATCGTCTTTCGTAACAAGTATTACCAACCGAGACTATACGATGATTATGGCAACGACAATTTTCCTCGCAATTTTAATGGTTGTGGCAAACCTGCTGACCGATATTGCATATAAGTTCGTCGATCCAAGAATCACATTTGAGTAAAGTACGAAAGGACGGATAGAAGTAATGGAGTTGAAACATAGACAGATTCTGTCGGCACAGGTAGATCTGAGCAAATTCAATAAGGCAAATTTCGAGAAGGCGACAGATGAGGAAAAGAAGCAGCAGGATGTCATGGGTGAGTCTACCACATTCTTCAAGGATGGTATGAGACGCCTGCGCAAGAATCCGCTTGCCATGGGAAGTATCATCGTACTGGTGCTGATTCTTCTGACCATCATCATCGCACCGCATGTATGTCCTTACAAGTATTCCGAGATTATCTCGGTCAACGGTGTGCGTGACAAATCCGCAGCGAACCTTGGACCGTTTGAATATTCCAAGCTTGAGACAAAGTATATGAATGAGACCGGCGAGAAGCTGTTCCCGCATATCTTCGGAACAGACAGCTTAAGCCGTGACTACTTTATCCGTGTGATCTACGGAACGAGAGTCAGCCTGTCGGTCGGTGTTGTGGCATCGATCATGGTATTGATCATCGGTCTGCTTTACGGTTCCATTGCAGGATATTTTGGTGGAAAAGTCGACCTCATCATGATGCGTATTGTGGATATTATTTATTCCCTGCCGGACATGCTGATCATCATTCTGCTGTCGGTAGTGTTTAATGAGACGTTAAAACCGCTCATTACCGGAACGGTGCTGGAAAAGCTGGGAACGAACATGATCTCCATGTTTATCGTATTCGGACTTCTGTACTGGGTAAGTATGGCGCGTCTGATCCGAGGCCAGATCCTTTCCATTAAGAATAACGAGTACGTTCTGGCAGCAAGATGCATCGGTACAAAGAATGCCAGAATCCTGCGCAGACATATTCTGCCGAACTGTCTGTCCGTTATCATTATTACGACAGCACTTCAGGTGCCGAGTGCAATTTTTACCGAAAGTTATCTGAGTTTCCTTGGCCTTGGTGTATCTGCACCGCTTACTTCCCTGGGAAGTCTGGCAAACGACGCCAGAGCCGGCATGCAGTCCTACCCACTTAGATTGGTCATTCCTGCAATCGCCATCTGCCTGATCGTGCTGGCATTGAACTTACTGGGTGATGGTCTTCGTGATGCTTTCGACTCGAAATTGAATTAAGGAGATAAGGATATGAGCGAAGAAAATAAATATATATTAGAAGTAAAAGACCTTCATACCAGTTTCTTTACAGATGCAGGTGAGGTAAAGGCTGTCAATGGTATTTCCTTTAACTTAGAGCCGGGAAAGACCCTCGGAATCGTAGGAGAGTCCGGTTCCGGCAAATCTGTTACCGCATATTCTATCATGCAGATTCTGGCGGAGACCGGTAAGATCACCGGCGGCGAGGTAAGATTTCACGGTGAGGATATTACCAAATGGAACAGCAAGCAGATGCAGAAGTTCCGTGGAGAAAAATGCTCCATCATTTTCCAGGATCCGATGACCAGCTTAAACCCGGTATTTACCGTTGGAAGCCAGCTGATTGAGGCAATATTATTACACACGGATAAGAATAAAAAAGAGGCGTGGGCGCGCGCGGTGGAGATGCTGACACTGGTCGGCGTCAATGAGCCGGAAAGCCGTATGAAGCAGTATCCGCATGAGCTGTCCGGTGGTATGCGTCAGCGTGTCATGATCGCCATGGCACTTGTCTGTGAGCCGGATATCCTGATTGCAGATGAGCCGACAACGGCACTTGATGTGACGATTCAGGCACAGATTCTGGAACTGATGCAGGATCTGCAGAAGAAGCTTGGAATGGCGATTATCATGGTAACCCATGATCTCGGCGTCATTGCAAGTATGTGCGATGAGATTCTTGTTATGTACGGCGGACGTGTCTGCGAGCGCGGTACAGCGGATGATATTTTCTACCGTCCGGCACATGAATATACCAAGGGACTGCTTCGTTCCATCCCGAAGGCAGACAATATGAACGAAAAGCTGGTGCCGATCGGCGGTACACCGATCAACCTGTTGCAGATGCCGGCTGGCTGTGCATTCTGCCCGCGGTGTGATGCGGCGATGAAGATCTGTCTTTCTGAGAAACCGGAAGAACTTCGCATCAGCGATACCCATCTGGCAAGCTGCTGGATGAACATCAAAGAGTTATATGAGGCACAGGAGGAGGCAGAGTAATGAGTGAGGAAAAGAACCTTCTTGAGGTAAGTCATTTAAAGCAGTATTTTCCTGTGCATCAGGGATTTAAGACGATTCCGCTAAAAGCGGTGGATGATATTTCATTTGCAATCAAGCCGGGCGAGACACTTGGTCTGGTAGGAGAGTCGGGATGCGGCAAGACGACCGTCGGCAGAACGCTGCTTCGTCTGTACCAGCCGACCGCCGGACGCATCGTGTTCGATGGTAAGGTGCTTTTTGACAGCGGCGAACAGTATGATGAGAATGGCAAGCTGATCGTCGATGCAAACGGCAAGCCGGTGCTTGGCAAGAAAGTGGATGTGGACATGCTTCCTTACCGCAGACAGATGCAGATGGTATTCCAGGATCCGTATTCATCCTTGAACCCGCGTATGACGGTCGAGGACATCATCGGAGAGCCTCTGGATGTTCATAAATTATATGCGAATAAAAAAGAGCGCCGTGAGAAAATCTTGAACCTCATGGAGCTGGTTGGATTGAATGCCGAGCATGCCATGCGTTATGCACATGAGTTTTCCGGCGGACAGAGACAGCGTATCGGTATTGCAAGAGCACTCGCGGTAAACCCGAAGTTTATCGTCTGTGACGAGCCGGTATCCGCACTGGATGTGTCCATTCAGGCGCAGGTGGTAAATATGTTCGAGGAACTGCAGGACAAGCTGGGCGTGGCGTATCTGTTTATCGCGCATGATCTGCTGGTTGTTCACCACATTTCCGACCGTATTGCGGTTATGTACCTTGGAAAAATGATGGAGATCGCCGATGCCGATGAGTTAAACGGCAACCCGATGCATCCGTATACATTGAGCTTACTGTCAGCGGTTCCGATTCCGGATCCGGAGACAGCCAGACACAGCAAGCGTATCGTGCTGGAGGGAGATGTACCGAGCCCTCTGAAGATGCCGACCGGATGTCCGTTCCGCACCAGATGCAAATACGCGACAGAGCAGTGCGCAAAAGAGATGCCGCCGCTTTCTGACAGAGGCAGCGGACACTTCGTTGCATGCTGGAACAAATAAGGTTTCAACGTTACCGAAGAGGTGCGTGGAACATAGATCATTTTATTGGAGGAAAATCCTCTGCTCCTGTTGTGACAGTCGCATTTTCCTTCGGAAAACAAGGAGGATTCATTATGAAGAAATTAGTAGCATCATTACTGGTTGCTTCTATGGCACTTGGTCTTACGGCTTGTGGCGGATCATCTGATTCCACTGCAAGTACAGGCGAGTCCACAGGAACCGCTGCTGGCACAGAGGCTGCAGCAACTGCAGAAGCAACAACCACAAACGCTGAGACAAATGTGCTCAACATCAACCTGGCAAGTGAGCCGGATTACCTTGATCCTGCATTAAACAGCTCCGTAGACGGTGGCTGCCTTGCAGTAAACTCTTTCGCAGGTCTTTATACCTATGATAAGGATGGTAATCTTATCCCGGCACTCGCATCCGATATGCCGGAAGTATCTGAGGACGGAACAGAGTACACCGTTCACATGATTGAGTCCAAGTGGAGCAACGGAGATGACTTAAAGGCATCTGACTTCGTATACAGCTGGAATCGTGTCATCGATGAGAAGACAGCAGCAGACTATGCTTATCTGTTCGATGTAATCGCCCGCAACGATGACGGTACACTGGCAGTTGAGACACCGGATGATTACACACTCGTGATCAAGCTTGTCAGCCCGTGCCCTTATTTTAACGATCTGATGGCATTCCCGACATTCTATCCGGTACATCAGGCATCCGTAGAGGCTGCTGATCCGGACGGCACTGTTCCTGGCAAGTGGGCACAGGAAGCAGGTTTCGTATGCAACGGTGCTTACACACTGGAGTCCTGGAATCACAACGAGAGCATGGTTTATGTAAAGAACCCGAACTTCTATGATGCGGCAAACGTAACCATGGACGAGCTTCACTTCATGTTAAGCGCTGATGATACAGCAACCTATGCTGCATACAACAGCGGTGACCTTGACTACATTGATTCCGTACCGAACGATGAGATTCCTTCCTTAAATGGTGTCAATCCGGAGTTTGGTATTCTTGACAACCTGGGAACCTATTACATCGGCTTCAACGTAAACGACCCGATCTTCGATGGCAAGACAGAGGAAGAGGCTGCTAAGATGCGTGAGGCAATCAGCTTACTGGTTGACCGTCAGTTCATCGTTGAGAACGTAGGCCAGACAGGTCAGATCCCGGCTGATTCTTTCGTACCGGAAGGTATGGCAGACGGTAACGGCGGCGTGTTCAAGACAGCAGATACTTCTTACTATGATGCAACAGCTACCGGTGCTGGCGAGCTTGAGACAGCAAAGGGCTTACTGGAAGAGGCTGGATACACATTTACAGACAACGGTGACGGTACATACGCAGTAGATCCGGCAATCTCCATGACATACTTAACAAACGACGGTACAGCACACATTGCAGTTGCTGAGTCCGTACAGCAGGATGTGGCATTACTTGGTATCAACCTTGAGATCAAGTCTGAGGACTGGAATGTATTCCTTGAGGATCGTAAGAGCGGTAACTTCACCATCGCGCGTGAGGGATGGCTTGCAGATTACAACGACCCGGTTAACATGTTAGAGATCTTTACCTCTGATTCCGGTAACAACGATATGCAGTTAGGAAAGGGTACTCCGGTATCTTCTTCTCCGGACTGGACAGCATATGATGAGCTGATCAATCAGATCCGCACCACAACAGATTTTGCAGCACGTGTTGACTTAATGCATCAGGCAGAGGATATGCTGATGGATACATGGGCAGTAGTTCCGATCTACTACTACAATGATATTTACATGCAGAAGTCTAACGTAACCGGTATCTACGCAACGGTATTCGGTATGAAGTACTTCATGTACGCAACAAAGACAGCATAACATCATAAGAACTGACTGGTATGTATGACCGCAGGTGATGCATACTTATACAGGAAAGAGAAATCCCGGAACGGAGAGTAAAATCCGTTCCGGGATTTTTTCCGTGGAAAAAGAAAACTGCATATTTAGTCATGAAAAAATTGGGATCAAAAAATGAAAAATGATAGAAAAACAGCACAGAATAGAAGAAAAAGTAGAAAAAATAAATAAAACATAGTGTAAAAATATGCATAGAACTAAATGAGATTGTAAAAACATGCGAAACGAGGCAGAATGTGCCAGCGGGAAAAGTATTGACAAAACCAGTTTCACATGTATAATAAAAAAAGTGTTGTGCGTGTGCAACATACAAGTGTATTTTGTGAAGTGTTCAGTGGACAAAGCGGTTCATTGTCACTTTTTTTTGTTACACAAAAATATTTTAGCACAATAACGCGGTAATTTTGTACCATACTGCATGACGGACAGAGAGCAATGAGGCGGAAGCGGCGATGATCAAGAACCCTTACCAAAAGGATTATCAAAATGAATTAAAGCAGAACCGGCATGGTCTTCTGGTGACAAGAACGTCCTATCAGGGAGATTTTTATGTGCTTCCGTTTGATGAGCAGCAGAAGCGGCGGACAGGCATTTTAAATGTCATCTGGACGATTGCGCTGTGGGTGATTGAGCTTGGAATGGGGCTTATAAATCCGGATTCGTCCCGCACGGCGTGGATTGTATTCCCGTATCTGTTTGTGATTCTTCCGCTTGGATACATGCTTTATGGTGCGGTCAGCTATATCGGGGCACCGGTCCGTATGCACCGGGCACACTATGAGACGGGGCTGCTTCGCATGAAGCGTTCCTGTATCGGGGCAATGGTGTTGACGGGAATCGGAGCGGTTCTGGACCTTGTATACATGGTGCTGCACCGTGGTGAGATCCGTATGGGAATGGAATGTATCTATCTGATATGCCATTTCCTGTTTCTGGCGGTTGCATTTTTCTTCGGAAAGTATTATGACCGCAATTACAGCGGCATTCTGATTGAGAATGCCACAATGGAGTAGGTTTTTTCCTTTTATAAGGTTAAAACATAGATAATATTTTTATAAGGAGGAAATATTATGAAAAAAATGAGACAGACTCTTGCTTTGTTACTGGCAGGAGCACTGACTGTCGGTTCATTTGCAGGCTGCGGCGGAAGCAAGGCTGGCGGCGAGACAGCTGGAACCGAGACAGCAGGCACAGAGGCAGCAGGCACGGCTGCATCCGGCAGCGACACACCGCTCGTTATCGCAAATGACGGTATGAGCGAGAAGTTCAGCCCATTCTTCGTTGAGAGTGTGCCGGATCAGAACATCGTTGATGTGACACAGATTTCTCTGGTTTACAACGATCGTTCCGGTGAGTTTATCTACAATGGTATCGAGGGAGAGACCACTTCGTACAACGGTACCGATTATACTTATTACGGACCGACCGATCTGACCATCACAGAGAACGAGGACGGAACCGTATACTATGATTTCAAGCTTCGTGATGATCTGACTTTCTCCGATGGAGAGCCGGTAACCGCAGACGACATCATCTTCTCTTTCTATGTATTCTGTGATCCGACTTATGACGGAAGCGCATCTGTATACTCTCTCCCGATCGAGGGTATGGAAGAGTACAGAAGCGGTATGTCTACACTGGCATCTTTACTTGCAGCAGCAGGCGAGGATAACACAGAGTTCACATTTTGGACAGAAGATCAGCAGAACGCATTCTGGGATGCTGTAAACGACGGCGGTGCTGCATTCGCACAGGAGATCGTTGATTACTGCGTAGAGAACGGCGTCAGCGAAGAGGGTGACGTAGCAGGCGCAGCAGCACAGTGGGGCTTTGATGGTCTTGCTGCAGATGCAACAGCGAAAGACTTCTTTATGGCAATCGGTGACAAGTACGGATGGAGCTTCACAGCTATGGAGGCTGAGTCCGCAGGAAGCGCTCTTTCCGATCTGATTCCGGAAGACGTATATGCATACGCTACCGAGGGTGTTGAGACCGGTGATGCAGCAGCAAATATCTCCGGTATCCAGAAGCTGGATGACAAGACGGTCCGTGTTGTTCTGACAGAGGTCAGCGCACCGGCACTTCAGACAATGGATATCCAGATTGCACCGCTTCATTACTATGGTGATGAGAGCCAGTACGATTACGATAACAACCAGTTCGGTTTCACAAAGGGTGACCTTTCCGCAATCCGCGAGAAGACGACCGCTCCGCTCGGCGCTGGTCCGTATGCCTTCAAGAGTTACGAGAACAAGACAGTATATCTCGAGGCGAATGAGTCATACTACAAGGGAGCACCGGCTACCAAGGAGCTCCAGTTCAAGGAGACCGCTGAGGCAGATAAGCTTCCGGGTGTTGTTCAGGGTACGGTAGATATTTCTGATCCGTCCATCTCCAAAGAGGTTATGGCGCAGATCTGCTCCGAGAACAGCAACGGTGAGGCATCCGGTGATGTGTTAACCACAGCACTGTACGATAACAATGGTTATGGTTACATCGGAATCAACTCTCAGAACGTTAAGGTTGGCGATGATCCTTCTTCTGAGCAGTCCAAAGATTTAAGAAAAGCAATCGCAACCGTTATTTCCGTATATCGTGACATGGTAATCGATTCTTACTACGGAGACGCTGCATCTGTAATCAACTATCCGATCTCCAATACTTCCTGGGCAGCACCGCAGAAGTCTGATGCAGACTATGAGGTTGCATTCTCCAAGGACGTAGACGGCAACCCGATCTACACAGACGGTATGTCGGATGACGAGAAGTATGCAGCAGCACTTGACGCAGCACTCGGATTCTTCGAGGCAGCTGGTTACACAGTAACAGACGGCAAGCTGACCGCAGCTCCGGCCGGTGCGAAGTTAAGCTATGAGGTAATGATCGGCGGAAGCGGAAAGGGAGATCATCCTTCCTTCGGTATCCTGACCGCAGCATCCGAGGCACTCAAGAGCATCGGATTTGATCTGACAATCAACGACCTGGCTGACGGAACCATCATGTGGGATGCTTTAAACAGCGAGACTGCAGAGATGTGGTGCGCAGCATGGCAGGCAACCTTAGACCCGGATATGTTCCAGATCTATCACAGCGAAGGCGGTAGCGCAAACTACTATGCAATCTACTCTGACGAGCTGGATGAGCTGGTAATGGAGGGAAGAACCAACACTGACCAGGCATACCGTAAGGCAGTTTATAAGGAAGCACTTGACTTTATTGTAGATTACGCTGTAGAGATTCCGGTATATCAGAGACAGAACGCTTCTGTATTCAGTACACAGCGTGTCAATGTGGATTCCATTCCGCAGGATCTGACAACCTTCTATAGCTATCTCAACGAGATTGAGAAGATCCAGATGAACTAAGGATCAGAGTAACTGGCTGATGGTGGAAGGAGAGGGGAGCAGGCTCCCCTCTTCTACAACCTGTGCCATGGTGCATAGGGATTTAAAGGTATTTTGCAAGAGGATGCGTGACGCCTTTTTGCAAAATACCTTTAGCATCAGAAGCAGCGAGGAAAGGAAAAAGAATCATGAAGAAATTTGTTGTTAAGAGAGTATTGCTCTCGATTGTCATACTGTTCTTCGTCTCCATGATCATCTACGCGATCATGCGTTGCATGCCGTCGTCATTCGTGGAGCAGCAGGCACTGACATTGTCACAGAGACCGGGAGCAAAGAGTTATGACGAATGGGTGGCACAGTTAAATGCATCGTACGGTCTGGACACCGGTGTGATCCAGGGATATTTCCGCTGGGCAGCAAAGGCAGTCCGCGGACAGTTCGGTGATTCCTGGTATTTTAACCAGCCGGTACTGACCAAATTCGCAAGCGTTATCTGGTATTCGTTTGCACTGTCACTGGCATCCTTTATTCTGGAGATCATCATCGCAATTCCGGCAGGTATCGCCGCTGCGAGAAAACAGTATTCTGCAACCGATTATACGATCACCGTTATTGCGCTGGTCGGTATTTCTCTTCCGAGTTTTTTCGTTGCAACACTTTTAAAATGGGTCTTTTCCGTAAAGCTTGGCTGGTTCGACCTCTACGGTATTGTCGGACGTAACTTCCAGAGCCTTTCCTCCGGACGGCAGATTCTGGATATGGCATGGCATCTGGTACTTCCGGTAATTACACTGACGATCGTGAGCATCGGTTCCCTGATGCGTTACACCAGAACCAATATGCTTGAAGTGCTGAATGCGGATTACATCCGCACAGCGCGTGCGAAGGGACTGCCGGAGAAGCGTGTCATTCATTACCACGCATTCCGCAATATCTTAATTCCGATTATCACGCTGCTCGGCGGTACACTGCCGGGACTCTTCAGTGGTGCCATGGTAACAGAGACGCTGTTCCAGATCCCGGGTATCGGATATACTTCTTACCAGGCGGTATTACAGGGTGACATTCCGTTTGTTATGTTCTACATGCTGTTTTCCGCAGTGTTGATCTTACTTGGCAACCTGATTGCCGATATTTTATACGCAGTTGTGGACCCGCGTGTCCGCGTGAACTAGAAAGGAGGAGAGAACATGGAGAACGAGAAGAATAATATGAAGCTTGATGACGCGCAGCGTGTCCGCGTACTTTCCCCCGGAATGATGGTTGCAAAGCGGTTTTTCCGCAACAGACTGGCGATTGTAGGACTGGTTATCATTGTCTGTATGTTCCTGTTTGCATTTGTCGGAGGTGCGGTCAATCCGTATTCCCAGAGTGAGGTGTTCTACCGCACGGAAGAGATGAAGAAGGACTACGCCGGTGCGGCAAAAATTGACGAGTTCCAGGTGTTCGTGGCGGACGGCGTGGAGCTTCCGAGCGATGTGTATTCCAAGATGATCCTTGCCGTGACGAAAAATGCGCTGGTGTTCGAGACCAGAGACGGACAGACACTAGCACTTGGCAGGATTGATGACGACACATATCACATTTACGCGGCAGAGCAGCAGATGAATCCATTGGCATTAAAGTCGGAGGAGCACGACGCTGCGGAGGCTGCCGGACAGAACCAGTTTACTTACAACGGCGTGGAGTATGTGTTTGATGCATCCGGTGTGAAAGAGACACTGTACACGACGACAGAGCTTGGTATTGCCTGCCGGAAGTCTGTGACAGCTTTTGATGAAGGCACAACATTTTCTTATGATTTTTACAGCAAGGTGCTGACTGCGATTGCAAACGACGATAAGAACGTTGAGGCGGACGGCGTGAACTACACGGTTGAAAACGAGGGAAGCGCTGCCATGATTCATACGGCAGACGGTGCGGATTATGCTTATGTATCTGATATGAGCATGAATCCGGTAGCCAGCGGTATCGTGCTGACACCGGCGTTCAAGGAGGCGGCTGAGGCTGCAATGACTGCCGGGGAGGATTCCTTTGAGTATACAGACGAGCAGGGTGAGACCGACACCTACCTGATCAAGGATAAGAACGGTCAGTATACGATTCAGCGCTATCAGGAGACGCGTGTCATCGACAGTTATGCGGCACCGTCTGTAAAGCACTTGTGTGGAACGGACGGCAACGGAATGGATCTTCTGGCGCGTCTGATGTACGGCGGACGTATTTCCCTTATGATCGGATTTGTCGTAGTGATTATTGAGTTGATTATCGGTATCATCGTTGGTGGTATCGCAGGATTTTTCGGCGGATGGGTGGACACACTCCTGATGCGTGTGGTTGATGTTGTTTACTGTATCCCGGCGATTCCACTGTATCTGATCCTTGGTTCGATCATGGATTACTACAAGGCTTCGGCAAAGACACGTATCTACATGCTGTGTATTGTCATGAGTATCATCGGCTGGGTCAGCATTGCCCGTATTATCCGCGGACAGATCTTATCCCTGCGTGAGCAGGAGTTCATGACAGCGGCAGAGGCAACCGGTATCCGCGTAAGCCGTAGGATTTTCAGACATCTGATCCCGAATGTTATCCCGCAGCTTGTCGTATTCGCAAGTATGGGAATCGGTGATGTCATTCTTGCCGAGTCCACATTGAGTTTCCTGGGTCTTGGTATCAAGTATCCGGCAGCTTCCTGGGGAAGTATCATCAATGCGGTCAACGACTCTTACGTTATGACGAACTATTTATTCGTGTGGGTTCCGGCAGGTGTCCTGATTCTGCTCACGGTACTTGCATATAACTTTATCGGTGATGGTCTGCGTGATGCATTCGATCCGAAGATGAAACGGTAGGTGACAGGAATGGCATTTAATAATAAGAAGAAAAACGCAAATTATATCTCCGCAAAAGAATCCCGCGCGATTGCGCGGGAGAACCGCAAGATTACGCAGGAGATCGAGAAAAAAAGAAACAGAAAGCATATTCCGGAGGAGGAATATGTGACAAAGATGAAGAATCCGGAGAACTGCGTTGAGTTCGACAACGTTCAGACTTATTTCTTCACGGACATCGGAACGGTCAAGTCTGTCGACGGTGTATCGTTTGATGTGCCGCAGGGCAAGACGGTCGGTATCGTAGGTGAGTCCGGCTGCGGAAAATCCGTGACAAGCCTTTCCCTGATGCAGCTGGTACAGCGCCCATCCGGTCAGACCGTGGGAGGAGAGATCCGCTTTAATACCGGCGATCATGTATACAATGTGGTCAACACCCCGACTTCTGTGATGCAGAAGCTGCGCGGCAACTACATGTCCATGATTTTCCAGGAGCCGATGACCTCCCTGAATCCGGTACTTCGTATCGGCGAGCAGGTGGATGAGGTCATTGCACTTCACAATCCGGACATGACAAAGGATGACGTCAAGACACGTACGATCCAGATGCTTGAGATGGTCGGCATTGCCAACAAGGAAGGCGTATACCGGATGTATCCGCACGAGCTTTCCGGCGGTATGCGCCAGCGAATCATGATCGCCATGGCGCTCGCATGTAATCCGCGTCTGATTATCGCCGATGAGCCTACAACAGCGCTCGATGTGACGATCCAGGCACAGATCCTCGATCTGCTCCGCGGACTGAAGGATAAGATCAACAGCTCCATCATGCTGATCACACACGATCTGGGTGTGGTTGCAGAGATGGCAGATTATGTGGTCGTTATGTATGCGGGACGTGTCGTGGAAAAAGGAACGGCACGCGAGATTTTCAAAGATCCGAGACACCCGTACACCATCGGACTGATGAAGTCAAAGCCGGTGGTCGGTAAATATACGGAGAAGCTTTACAGCATTCCGGGAAGCGTTCCGAACCCGATTGATATGCCGAACTACTGCTACTTTAAGGATCGCTGCGAGATGTGCGTAGACGGCTGTGAGGGAGCATATCCGGGAATGTACCAGATTTCCCCGACACATTTTGTAAGCTGCTACCGCTGTGCGGCGGAGGCAGTCGGCAAGGAAGGAGACACGAAGAATGAGCAATAACGAAGCGACAAAGACAACCAATCAGAGCGGCAATATTCTTGAAGTGTCTCATCTGAAAAAGTATTTCCCGATTAAGGGAGGGTTCTTCGGCGGTGCGACAGGCAGTGTGAAGGCGGTCGATGACGTGTCCTTCAACATTAAGCGCGGCACTACCATGGGACTTGTAGGAGAGTCCGGATGTGGAAAGTCCACGACCGGAAGAACGATCTTGCGCCTGATCGAGAAGACAGACGGCGAGATTCTCTTCAATGGCGAGGACATCAGCAAGTACGATAAGAAGCAGCTCCGCGATCTGCGCACAAAGATGCAGATCATTTTCCAGGATCCGTATTCATCCCTGTCTCCGCGTCTCCCGATCGGTGAGATCATCGGTGAGGCAGTGCGTGAGCACGGACTCGTGCCGAAGGAGCAGTTTGATGATTATATCACCAAGGTTATGAAGGACTGTGGATTACAAGAGTATCACAAGGATCGTTATCCGCACGAGTTTTCCGGCGGTCAGAGACAGAGAATCTGTATCGCGCGTGCGCTTGCACTGAATCCGGAATTCATCGTGTGCGATGAGCCGGTATCTGCACTGGACGTGTCGATTCAGGCACAGATCATTAACCTGCTTCGCGATCTGCAGAAGGAGAGAGGACTGACCTATCTGTTTATCTCTCACGATCTGTCTGTCGTAGAGCATATTTCTGATACCGTGGGCGTTATGTACCTTGGCGGCATGGTAGAGTCCGGCGAGACTGCCGATATTTTCGGAAACCCGCTGCATCCGTACACGAAAGCGCTGTTTTCCGCGATTCCGATGCCGGATCCGGATGTCAGAAAGGAACGTATCCTTTTGAAGGGCGATATTCCTTCCCCGGCCAATCCGCCTGCAGGATGTAAGTTCCACACCCGCTGCAGTGAGTGCATGGAGATCTGTAAGCACGAGGAGCCGCAGGTCAAGGATGTTGGCAACGGACATAAGGTAAAATGTCATCTCTATGATGAAAAATAGACGGGAGGCTGCCGCTTGAAGCGGCAGCCTCTTCGTTTGAAATTGGCTTGAAGATGACGGAGGGGTTTTATATAATAAAGGATAGAAATGTCAGATCGGGAGAAGGAGAGAGGGAAATGTTGTTTGACAGAACAGCGAAAGGAAAGAAGTCCAAAGAGCTAAAAGGGGAGCTGAAGGACTTAAAAAAGAGTCTTCTGAATGCGGGGGGCGAGAAGGCGTATGTGAATGAGGCGCTGCGGGATTACCAGGCGGCGTTGGAACAGGGGGATACCCTGCGGGAGCAGTATGAGGAGGCGAGAAGCCACCTTGCGCAGTCGAGGGCGGCGATTGAGCGTCTGTTGGAGTGCATGAAGGAAAGCCCGGTAAGTGAAGTCAAAAAGAGCCTGGACGAGCTGATGGGAGATCTGGACCAGGTCTATCATGATTGTTCCATCCGGGATGACGATCTCGATTTTCAGTCCACGATTCAGAGCTTAAAACAGATGGCAGCGGAGTATGAGGAGCACGCGGCGAAGGCGCAGACCGAGGCGGGGAGCAAGCTGGCAGCGATCATGCTTCGGAGTGAGCTTGAGAATGTGGCGGCGGTATTGAAGGATGCGGCAGGCTGGGAGGAGCCGGATTTCTTCGCACTTGCATATTATCTCGGACATGAGAACCGGGGATCCTTGCGGGAGATGGAGAATGCGCAGCGCAACAGCTATCTGGTGGATTACTGCGGCGAGCGTTTCTGGAACCGGTTTCTGGAACTGTGCCGCCGGGCAGAGGCGGAGCAGACGGTGCGTTTTATGACGCGCAAGTATATTTACAACACGGAAGAAAGCCCGTCAAACAGTTAAAAAATGCAGAAGAACGGACAATATAGCCGCCTGGAATACGCAATATAACCTATGGTTATTGAAAAAGACAAATTGCATAATCATACGATAAAATAAATCAAGAATTTGGTGTAATTTTAACATTGTGAATCCTCTCTAATTTTGCTATTATTTCAGAAAAGATAAAGGCACTTGAGGGAGGACAATATTATGAAGAAAGCATTGAGTGTATTGTTGACAGCAGCGATGGCTGCAAGTATGATGGCAGGCTGTGGAAGCTCTTCCGACGGAGCAGCATCCGGTACGACCACAGATAACGGCGCAGCGGCAGGTACAGAGAGCGCAGGAGCCGCAGCGGCAGATGGCGCGGCATTTAAGATTGGCGGTATCGGACCGACTACCGGAGCAGCAGCGATCTACGGTACAGCAGTTATGAACGGAGCACAGATTGCTGTTGATGAGATTAACGCAGCGGGCGGTATCAACGGATATCAGATCGCATATAAGTTTGAGGATGACCAGCATGATGCCGAGAAATCCGTCAATGCTTACAACTCCTTAAAGGATTGGGGTATGCAGATGCTGATGGGTACCGTTACAACGACTCCCTGTGTGGCAGTTGTTGAGAAGACCGCAGAGGACGGCATGTATGAACTGACACCGTCCGCATCTTCCACGGATGTAATCGATAATGATAATGTATTTCAGGTATGCTTTACCGACCCGAACCAGGGTACGGCATCCGCACAGTATATCGGTGAGAACAAGCTGGCAGCCAAGGTTGCAGTGATCTACGACAGTTCCGATGTATATTCTTCCGGTATCGAGGCGAACTTCGTAAAAGAAGCCCAGAATCAGGGACTTGAAGTTGTTGCAGAAGAAGCGTTTACCGCAGATTCCAAGACAGACTTCTCCACACAGCTTCAGAAGGCACAGAGCGCAGGTGCAGAGCTTGTATTCCTTCCGATCTACTACACAGAGGCATCCATCATCCTGACACAGGCAGACAGCATGGGGTATGCTCCGACATTCTTTGGATGCGACGGTCTGGACGGACTGCTTGGTGTTGAGAATTTTAACACAGAGCTGGCAGAGGGCGTAATGCTCTTGACACCGTTTGCAGCAGATGCAGATGATGAGAAGACACAGTCCTTTGTTACAAAGTACAAAGAAGCATATGGGGATACACCGAACCAGTTCGCAGCAGACGCTTACGATGCAATCTACATTATCAAAGCAGCGGCAGAGCAGGCAGGCGTGACACCGGATATGAGCGTGGCAGATATTGGCAGTGCACTTGAGTCGGCTATGACAGAGATCAGCGTTGACGGTCTGACTGGTGATTCCATGACATGGCAGGCAACCGGCGAGGTCAGCAAGGCGCCGAAGGCAGTCGTAATCAAAGACGGTGCTTATTCAGCAATGTAACAGAGCAGGCAGGAAAGGCCAATAAAGAGGTTGGCGCGTTGGCGGGGGCGACTACCCGCCGGCGCGGAACCTCTTCTTTTTTCGGTTTTAAGTTGTATACAGGTATGTAACATGTTATAATAAGTGAAACTGCTGACGTTTTAACGTATTAAACAAGGAAAGACAGAGGTGTTGTTATGAATTTCTTATCCTATCTGATCAATGGAATCAGTCTGGGAAGCGTATATGCGATCATTGCACTCGGCTATACCATGGTATATGGTATTGCGAAAATGCTGAATTTTGCACATGGCGATGTCATTATGATCGGGTGCTATGTGGTGTTCCTTGCAATGAGCGACCAGGGGATCAGCCCGCTTCCGGCGGTGGTTCTCTCCATCATCGTATGTACCGTTCTCGGAATTGTTGTTGAAAAAATTGCCTACAAGCCGCTGCGAAGAGCAACGCCGCTTGCCGTGCTCATCACAGCGATCGGTGTCAGCTATTTCCTGCAGAATGCGGCATTGCTGCTGTTTGGAGCGGATACGAAATCATTCAGTTCCGTTGTGTCCCTGCCTTCCTTAAAGCTGGCAGACGGCGCGTTGACCATTTCCGGCACAACCATTGTCACCGTGCTGGCATGCGTGGTGATTATGATCGCACTGATGATGTTCATTAAGAAGACGAAAGCCGGACAGGCAATGCTTGCGGTATCCGAGGATAAAGATGCGGCACAGCTCATGGGAGTCAATGTCAATGCGACGATTTCCCTGACCTTTGCCATCGGTTCCGGACTTGCGGCGATCGCAGGTGTGCTGTTCTGTTCCGCGTATCCGACGCTGACACCGTACACCGGTTCCATGCCGGGTATCAAAGCATTTACGGCTGCTGTTTTCGGCGGAATCGGATCGATCCCGGGAGCACTGATCGGCGGAATTCTCCTTGGAATTATTGAGATTCTGGGACGTGCCTACATATCCTCCCAGCTTTCGGATGCGATTGTATTTGCGGTTTTGATTGTTGTGCTTCTTGTAAAACCGACCGGAATTCTTGGAAAACAGATTCATGAGAAAGTATAATGCAAAAGGGAGAACAGCTATGGCAAAGTTAAATTTAAAAACGGTGAATAAAAAAACAAAAGACCAGCTGATCACCTTTGTGTTGGTGATTGCGGTATATATTGTGGTTCAGATCATGGTAGCTGCCGGAGCAATTTCTTCGCTGATGCAGGGACTGCTCGTTCCCATGTGCACCTACTCTATCGTGGCGATCGGTCTGAATCTGTGCGTGGGATACCTCGGAGAGCTGAGTATCGGTCATGCGGGCTTCATGTGTGTGGGAGCTTTTTCCAGTGCCTTCTGCACCAAGATGCTGGAAGGTGTGATCGGCAGCCAGATTGTGCTCTTTATCATTGCGCTGCTCGTGGGCACTGCGATGGCGGCATTCTTCGGATTTCTGATCGGCATTCCGGTCTTACGTCTGCGCGGCGATTATCTTGCGATTGTGACGCTGGCGTTTGGTGAGATCATCAAAAATATCATCAACGTTCTTTATATCGCAAAAGACGGAAGCGGATTCCACTTTGCAATCTCGAACGGAAACGCGATTGATCTCGCAGATGACGGTGTCTGGCTGATTAACGGTGCGAAGGGAATCGCAAAGATTCCGCATCTCTCCAGCTTTACAGCGGGCGTGATCTTAATTCTGATTTCTTTATTTGTTGTATACAATCTGGTCAATTCCAGAAGCGGCCGTGCGATCATGGCAATCCGTGATAACCGTATTGCGGCAGAGTCTGTCGGCATCAACATCACCAAGTTCAAGCTGATGGCATTCACGATCTCTGCGGCGATTGCGGGAGCGGGCGGCGTGCTCTATGCGCACAACCTTTCCACGGTTACGGCGACGCCGGCGAACTTCGGTTACAATATGTCCATCATGATTCTGGTATTCGTCGTACTTGGTGGTATGGGTAATTTCCGTGGTTCCATCATTGCAGCCGTTCTTTTGACCCTTCTTCCGGAGGTGTTAAGAGGACTGTCCGATTACCGTATGTTAATCTACTCGATCGTGCTGATCGTCATGATGCTTTTCAACTGGGCTCCGAAGTGCATTGAATGGAGACAGAAAATGGCACAGAAGTTCCGCAAAAACACAAAGAAGGAGGCAGTATAGTTATGGCAATGTTAGAGGTAAAGAATCTTGGCATCTCCTTCGGAGGACTTCGTGCGGTAGATGATTTTCATATTTCCATCGAGAAAGGACAGTTGTACGGTCTGATCGGACCGAACGGTGCCGGCAAGACGACGGTATTTAATATGCTTACCGGTGTGTATACGCCGGATGAGGGAACTATCAGCCTGGATGGTGCGGATATCACAGGAAAGAAAACGATCGACATCAACAAGGCAGGTATTGCGCGTACATTTCAGAACATCCGTCTGTTCAAGGATCAGAGCGTGCTTGACAATGTAAAGATCGGACTGCACAACCAGATGTCCTACTCGACGCTGACCGGAATCTTACGTCTGCCGAAATACCGCAAGGTTGAGGCGGAGATGGATGAGAAGGCAATGGAATTATTAAAAGTGTTTGATCTGGAGCGCGAGGCGGGTTTCCTGTCCTCCAATCTTCCATACGGAAAGCAGAGAAAGCTTGAGATTGCGCGTGCACTTGCAACGAATCCAAAGCTGCTGCTGCTCGACGAGCCGGCGGCAGGCATGAACCCGAACGAGACGAAAGAGCTGATGGAAACGATCCATTTTGTGCGGGATGAGTTCGATATGACAATCCTTCTGATCGAGCATGATATGAAACTGGTGTCCGGTATCTGTGAGAAGCTGACGGTGCTTAACTTCGGTCAGGTACTTGCGGAGGGCGCGACGGGTGATGTACTTCATGACCCGCAGGTAATCAAGGCATATCTTGGAGAATGACATGAGATAGATGGAGGAACGACTATGGCAATGTTGGAAGTAAAAAATCTGAAAGTACATTATGGTGTCATTCAGGCAATTAAGGGGATCTCGTTTGAAGTAAACGAAGGGGAAGTCATTGCGCTGATCGGAGCGAACGGTGCGGGGAAGACGACGACACTTCAGACGATAACGGGAATGTTAAAGCCATCCGAGGGTGAGATCCTTTTTGAGGGACAGGATATCGTGAAGGTGCCGGGACATAAGATCGTATCGATGGGAATGGCGCATGTGCCGGAGGGACGGCGCGTGTTCGCGGAACTTTCCGTCTACGAGAATCTGAAGCTGGGCGCTTATACCAGAAAAGACAAAAACGAGATTGCGGAATCGCTGGCAAAGGTTTACAAGAGTTTCCCACGTCTGGAAGAACGAAAAAACCAGCTTGCAGGAACGTTAAGCGGCGGCGAGCAGCAGATGCTTGCAATGGGGCGCGCCCTGATGTCCAAGCCGAAGATCATTCTGATGGATGAGCCGTCCATGGGACTTTCCCCGATTTTTGTGGAGGAGATTTTCCATATCATCCGGGAGATCTCAGCGAGCGGTACGACGGTTCTTCTGGTGGAGCAGAATGCGAAGAAAGCGCTTGCGATCGCAAACCGCGCGTATGTGCTTGAGACCGGAAATATTGTTCTCTCCGGTGACGCGAAGGAAATGATGAACAATGATTCTATTAAGAAGGCATATCTGGGAGAATAGACGGAAAATGCAGGGAGGTAGAATGGAATGAAAAAAACAGTCATTACCATTGCGAGAAGCTATGGAAGTGGTGGAAGAACACTGGGAAAGCTTTTGGCTGAGCAGCTTGGAATCAACTGCTATGACAGGGAAATTTTAAGAATGGCATCGGATGCCAGCGGCATCAACGAGGCACTTTTCGGACAGGCAGACGAGCGGTTGAAGCGGTCTCCGTTGTTTGGAATTTTGAAGAAAAATCCGTACAAGGGTGGTGTGATTCCGCCGGAGAATTCGGATTTTGTGTCCGATGATAACCTGTTCAATTATCAGGCGAAGGTCATCAAAGAGCTGGCAGCGCAGGAATCCTGCGTGATTATCGGCCGGTGTGCGGATTATTTACTCCGGGATGATCCGGATGTCATCAAACTGTATTTCTGTGCGCCGAAGAAGGACTGCGTCGCACGAGTGATGAACCAGAACGGCCTCTCGGAGAAGGAAGCGGAGAGACGGATTGAGAAAATCGACAAGTACCGCGCGGAATATTACCGCTATTATACCGGAAGAGACTGGAATGACGCCAGAAATTATAATTTCTGTCTGGACACGACGTCCATGAGCTATGAAAAGCTTGTGGAAGTGGTCACAAATTTTATTCAGATTTACCAGAAATAGAATCCATGCTATAATAAAAGTGTTCTGCCGCATGCAAGCGGTGGGACACTTTTTTCGCTTCACAGGAAAGGTGTCCTGGGAAGCAAAAACATTACAGGAGGGGAATAATGACAACAGAATGGTCGTTAGACGAACTTTATAAAGGATTTGATGATCCGGCATATGGAAAGGATGTGGCAGAGCTTACGGCGCAGATCGATGCGCTCGCCACACTGCTTGCAGATGCCGGAAGGATGCAGGAAAAGGAAAGGACAGAGAAGGTGCTTGCGGCGCAGAGCGGGATCGCACAGCTTTTCTATCAGTTATCGCTCTATGTGGAATTGAGACAGTCCGTCAATACAGAGGACGGCACAGTGATGGCAGAAAATGCGAAGCTGATGAAGCTTCAGGCAAAAATAGCACCGTTAGAGGCCGCGGCAGGAAAGCTTTTAGCGGGAATCCGGGACGTGGATGCGCTGGCAAAAGAGAGCGGGCTTGTGCGTGAGCATACATTTTACCTGAAAGAGAAGCAGAAAGAGGCAAAGCATCTGCTCAGCGATGAAGTGGAGGAGATGGCTGCCTCCATGAACATGAGCGGCGGCGCGGCGTGGTCGAAGCTGCAGTCCTATCTGACCTCCACGGTAAAAGTGGATTATCAGGGAAAGCAGATTACACTGTCGGAAGTAAGAAACTTAGCGTACAGCCCGGAGGCTTCCGTGCGCAAGAGCGCTTATGAGGCGGAGATTGCCGCTTATGAGAAGGTGGAGGATGCCATCGCGTTTTCCCTGAATTACATTAAGAACCAGGTGACGATGCTCAGCGAAAAGAGAGGCTATGCTTCACCACTTGCCATGACGTTAGAGCAGTCGCGCATGAAACGAGAGACTTTAGACGCTATGATGGCGGCGATCGACGAATACCTGCCGGTATTCCGCAAGTATCTGCGGAAAAAGGGCGGGATGCTCGGACATGTCAACGGCCTGCCGTGGTATGATCTGTTTGCACCGCTCGGCAAGGCAGATAAGACCTACAGCATTGAGGAGGCCAAGCAGTATCTTATTGATACATTCACAAAGCTGACACCGGAGATGGCAGATCTGATGCGGGAAGCGTTTGAGAACGAGTGGATCGATTTCTACCCGAGAAAAGGAAAAGAGGGCGGTGCTTTCTGCGCGGGAGCCATGTGGTTAAAACAGAGCCGGATTCTGACCAATTACGACGGTTATTTCGGATCGGTTGACACGCTTGCACATGAACTCGGACATGCATTCCACAACCGCCAGATCGAGAATCACGCACCGCTTAATCAGGACTACCCGATGCCGGTAGCCGAGACAGCATCAACCTTTAACGAGGTGCATCTCGGAAAGGCAGCCCGGGCAGAGGCATCCGGAGAGGAGCTTTTGAATCTGCTGGAGAACGACATCAAGGAGCAGACGCAGTGTATCGTGGACATTTACTCCCGCTATCTGTTTGAGACGGCAGTATTTGAACAGAGCCAGAATAAGTTCCTCATGGCGGACGATTTAAAGCAGATCATGCTGGACGCGCAGAAGAAGACGTACGGCGACGGGCTGGACCCGGAATGCATGCATCCGTATATGTGGGTGTGCAAGGGACATTATTACAGCGAGGGACTGAGCTTTTACAATTTCCCGTATGCTTTTGGCAATCTGTTTGCGCTTGGACTTTACAGCCAGTTTGAAAAAGAGGGGGAGGCTTTTATTGGGAAATATAAGGCAATGCTTTCGGCAACCCCGTGCTGCACGATCGAGGAGGCTGGCGCAATGATGGGAATCGACCTCACAAAGAAGGATTTCTGGAGAACGGGACTTTCTGAGATTGCGGAAGAGATTGAGCAGTTCTGCACGATGTAGAAGGAGATGTGTTATGGAAGATTTAAAACAGATCATGCCGAAGAAGCTTGGGTTTGGCTGTATGCGGCTGCCCGTTGCAAACGGCAATAGCGAAGAGATTGACGACGCGGTATTCTGCAGGATGATTGACCACTATATGGAGCAGGGATTTGTCTATTTTGACACGGCATACCCTTACCACAATCAGAAGTCGGAGGAGGCAGTGCGTCGCTGTCTGGTGGAGCGTTATGACAGAGAGCGCTTCCTTCTCGCAGACAAGATGCCGGTGTGGCTGGTACAGAACATGGAGGACTACAGCGAGATCTTTGAGAGGCAGCTGGCGCGCTGCGGCGTGACTTATTTTGACTTTTATCTGTTTCACGCCATGAACAAGACACGGGTGGAAGAGACAGAGAAAACGGGCGGCTTTGCGTTTGTGCAGAGAATGAAGACGGAAGGGCGCATCCGCCATATCGGATTTTCGTTCCATGATACGGCAGAAGCGCTCGAGGAGATCCTGAAAAATCATCCGGAGATGGAATTTGTGCAGCTTCAGATCAATTATTATGACTGGGAGTCGGAGAATGTGCAGTCCCGCAAATGCTATGAGGTTGCCCAAAAGTATGGTGTACCGGTGATCGTGATGGAGCCGGTAAAGGGCGGAACACTCGCCAACATGACCGGCAGACCGGCAGAGATCTTAAAGGAGCTTTCACCAGAGGCAAGCTTTGCATCTTACGCGATCCGCTATGCGGCATCACTGGAAAATGTGATGCTGGTGTTGAGCGGCATGTCGGACGAGCAGCAGCTCATCGACAACACGGCTTATATGAGGGAGTTCAGACCACTTGATGAGCGGGAGCGCGCAGCGATCGCCCGGGTGGTGGAGGAGCTTGCCGCCATGCCGACGATCGCCTGCACCAAGTGCCGCTACTGCGTGGAGGGATGTCCGAAAAAGATTCCGATCCCGGATGTCTTTGAGGATTACAACATGACCGTGCAGTTCGGGATCAATGAGACAAACCGCGGCAGTTACCGGCGGCATACCGCTGACGGTGGCAGTGCGGATGTCTGTATCCGCTGCGGCAAGTGTGAGGGACAATGTCCGCAGCATCTGCCGATCCGCGACCTGCTTGTGAAGGTGGCAGAGACATTTGCGGAGTAAATGGAGTTCTGTTCGTTTGGCTATGCAGGTTTGATGGAATAAAAAAGTTGAAAAAGGACAGGTGAAGGATGCCAGAGCAACAGGACGGGAATTATCAAAATAAACTGTAAGATATTTCCAAGATATTAGAGCCAGTCAATGTACTGGCTCTTTTTGTGCATTTCATCTGTATATCGTTAGAATTTCAGAAAGAAATAGAATATTTTGACCATATAAATATAAAAAAACTATTAAAATTGTTAAAAATGTGCTAAAGTTAATAAAAATGTACGGTTTCCATTGTGAGGATAGAACTTTATAATTAAGACATAAACAAAGCCGCCGGATGAAGCGCGGCGGGAGGAGAAGAAGGAGGATTTTTACATGAAGAAAAAAGTTTTATCCGCACTGTTATGTGCAGCAATGGTGGTTTCCATGACCGCCTGTGGACTGAAAGCGCCAGAGGCTGCCGACACGACGACAAGCCAGAACACAGATGCAGCGGCAGCGACAGATGCAGCGGCTGACGCAGCGGCGACCGAAGCCGGTGATTCCACAGGAACCGAGCCGGTCGGACCGGCAGTGACTCTGGTATACGCAGAGGTAAACCCGCTGGAGGGAACCATTGTAGGACAGACAGCAACCGCATTCAAAGAGAAGGTAGAAGAGCTTTCCGGCGGAAGCATCACGATTGATATTCAGGCAAACGGTGTTCTCGGTGCAGAGTCCGATGTGCTCGACACCATGCTCGGCGGCGGCGGTACCATCGATATGGCACGTATTTCCGCATTCGCACTCACAAGCTACGGCGGAGAGAAATCCAGTCTCTTATCCGTACCGTTCACATTCGTAAGCCGCGATCATTTCTGGAACTTTGCAACCTCTGATCTGGCACAGGAGTTCCTGCTTGAGCCGCATGAGAACGGAACCGGTATCCGCGGACTGTTCTACGGCGAGGAAGGTTTCCGCCATTTCTTCACCGTCAATCCGATCGAGGGAATGGATGATCTGGCAGGCATGAAGATCCGTGTATCCAACGACCCGATCATGACAGGTATGGTGGAAGGACTTGGAGCAAACCCGACCGTTGTTGCCATGGGTGAGTTATATTCCGCATTACAGACCGGTGTGGTAGATGCAGCAGAACAGCCGATCGCAAACTATCAGGCAAATGCATTCCCGGAAGTAGCACCGAACATCATTCTTGACGGACATACCTTAGGAGCAATCCAGGTGGTTATCACAGACGAGGCATGGGATTCCCTGACACCGGAGCAGCAGGATGTGCTGACCGAGGCCGGCGAGTATGCTTCCCAGTACAACCGTCAGATCTCCCAGGAGACAGAGGATAAGATCCTTGAGGAGTTAAAGGCAGACGGCGTTAATGTTATTGAAGTAGACGATATCACACCGTGGCAGGATGCCTGCAAGGATGTCGTCGAAGAGGCAACCAAGAATAACAAAGAGTTATATCAGCAGATCGTTGATATGCAGTAATCGACAGAAAGATTGATACTTATAGGTTTGATAGAAGGAAAACCCGCAATAATGTAAGTGCGTTTTCAAGGGGCACAGGGAGAATGGCTGCTCCCCCGTGCCCCGACTTTTTTAAGGAGGAAAAAATGCCTAAGATTTTTCAGACTTTAGATAAAATAAAGCCGGCATATGATGTGGCATATAAGTTTGTACTGTTTGTATGCAAATTGCTGCTCACGGCAGATATCGTAATCACGAGTGTCTGCGTTGTCGGAAGATATGTTTCCTTCGTACCCGATCCGGCATGGAGCGAGGAAGTGGTACTGACCCTGATGTCCTACATGGCAGTGCTCTCGGCGGCACTTGCAATCCGCAGAAATGCACACATCCGTATGACGGCGTTTGACGCATACCTGCCGAAGAACGTGATTAAGGTGTTGGACATTCTGGCGGATGTCGCAGTATTTATTCTGGCAATCGTGATGATTACCGTTGGATTCAGCTACGCGACAGGCATTGGTGCGAAAGGTAATTATGTCAGCATGCCGTGGCTGTCCAAGTTCTGGATGTATTTCCCGATTCCGCTTGCCGGCGTAGCGATGGTCGTTTTTGAACTGGAAGCAATTTATAATCACATTAAGAGTATTTTTGTAAAGGAGGGGACGAAATAATGAGTGTACAGAGTATGGCAATCGCAGTGTTGCTCGTAAGCTTTCTTGTCATGATTCTGCTGCGTTTCCCGATTGCATATGCAGTAGCGTTATCTTCCCTTCTGTGCCTGTTATCGCAGGGACTTCCGCTGACAACGATCTGTCAGCAGATGGTAAAGGGAATCAGTTCCTTTAGTCTGATGGCTGTGCCGTTCTTCATCACGATGGGTGTGCTGATGGGCACCGGAGGTATATCAGATAAGCTGATCGCACTCGCCGATGCCTGCGTAGGCTGGATGACCGGTGGAATGGCGATGGTAAATATCGTTGCATCCTATTTCTTCGGCGGTATTTCAGGATCTGCATCTGCAGATACGGCTTCCATCGGAAGTATCATGATCCCGATGATGGTAGATCAGGGATACGATGATGATTTTTCGACGGCGGTTACGATCACTTCCTCCTGTGAGGGACTGCTGGTTCCGCCAAGCCATAACATGGTTATCTATGCAATGTCCGCCGGCGGTGTATCGGTAGGAAGCCTTTTCCTTGCAGGATATGTGCCGGGCGCACTGCTTGCGATCTCCTTAATGATCGGATCTTATATTATCTCGAAAAAGAGACATTATCCGAAGGGGGATAAGTTCAGCGGTAAGAGACTGTTAAAACAGCTTGGAACTTCTTTTTGGGCATTGGCAGCAGTTGTAATCGTAGTTGTCGGCGTTGTAGCCGGATGGTTTACCGCGACAGAGTCCGCTGCGATCGCAGTATTCTACAGCCTGATCGTCAGTGTATATATTTACAAGGGCCTTACCTGGAAGGGTGTCTGGAAGAGCCTGGAGCAGTGCATTGATACATTGTCTATCGTCCTGATCTTAATTTCGACATCCAGTATTTTCGGTTACTGCCTGACGACACTTCATGTGCCGGATCTGGCTGCAAAGGCAATCATCGGATTCTCGAGCAACCCGATCGTGATTGCACTGTTAGTGGATTTGATTCTGCTCATTTTAGGATGTATCATGGATATGGCACCGATCATCCTGATCGCGACACCGATCTTACTTCCGATCGCAACCTCCATCGGTATCGATCCGGTACAGTTCGGTATCATCATGGTATTAAACTGTGGTATCGGCCTTCTGACACCGCCGGTTGGATCAGTTCTTTTCATCGGTTCTGCAGTCAGCGGTGTAAAGATGGAGCGCGTGGTAAAAGCAACCCTCCCGTTCTATCTGTGCATGATCGTTGTATTATTACTTCTGACCTTTATACCGGAATTAAGTATCGGACTTCCGATGTTACTTGGAACGTAAAGGGAGCCAGTTTGTGAATACAGAGGAGATGGCATATGGAATATCAATATAAATGCAGAATTACGGCATGGGATTTTTTCCGGCTTACCATGCGTCAGACCTACCGCTCCATGGCGGGGATGTGTAATCTGGTATTTACGGTGGCGATGATCCTTCTTACGGCAAAGTTCTGGAGTCAGTCGGGGGAAGTCCTGCAGGTTCTGATGCTGATCGGATGCCTGCTGTTCCCGGTCATCCAGCCGGCGGCAATCTATGCGAAAGCCAGGCGGCAGGCGGCGGCTGTACCGCAGGATGTACAGCTTACCTTTGATGAAAAGGGGCTGCTCGTTACAACCGGAGGAGAGAGACAGCATCTGCCGTGGAACCGGCTGCGGGTTACAAAACAGCCGGGGATGGTGCTGGTGCTTTCGGGAGCCGGAAGCGGCTATATGCTGACCAACCGTGTGCTGGGAGCCGACCGGGAGGCGTTTTGGTCCTTTGTACAGAGCAAAGTGGAACAGAATAGATAAAGCAAATATGCAAAGCTGTATTTACGGAGTGTGTATCTACGGCTTTGCTTTTGCCGCATTATAGAGAGAACAGAGAGGCATGGGAAAAACAAGCGTGAGAAAGAGGATAAAACAGTTCTGGCAGGCACTTACGATCAAAAAGAAAATAGCGACGTTTACCGGGACAGTATTTCTCATCATTGCAGTCTCTGTTCTTTTTAATGTATGGGTTGTCAAGTTTTCCCTGATCGACTTTAACCGGATTTTACAGGATAACGCAGCGGTGAGCGAACTGGCACAGGCGCTCGAGGAAGAGAGTATCCAGTTTGAGACATACATAAAGGGCAATCGCGAGGAGAGAGAAAGTCTGGATATTGCGATAGAACGAACCGGAAGAGCGGTGGAAAAGCTTCCGTTCCGCTATTCTGAGATTGGAGAGCAGCGCTACGCAAAGACCTGGTCGATCAAGAGCTGTTATGAAGTGTACTGCCAGAAACGGGATATTATGCTGGTGATGGGTGAAAACTATCCGGATTATATCAGAAGTCTGTATGAAGTCTACGAGATGCAGGACTATCTCGAGGAATATGCGGCAACGCTGATGAATGAGACGATAGAAGATGGCGACAGCCTGTACCGCAAGAAGGTGCCCATGCTCGTGTGTATGCCGATTGTGGTTGTGGTCTCCGGAATCATTCTGGTGACCGGCATGATGGAATTGGCAGCACTGATGAACCAGACGATTATCTCACCTGTTGTTGCACTTGTGAAAGCGGCACAGCGCATTGCCGCCAACGACTTTTTCGTGGAAGATGTGCAGGTGCAGAATGAGGACGAGCTGGGAGAACTGGTGCATGCGTTCAACAAGATGAAATACGCGACAGGCGAATACATTATGGCGCTGGAAGAAAAGAGGAAGACTCTTGATCTTCTGCACGAGGAGGAGCTGGGAAAGCTGGAGACGGAGAAACGCCTGGAGATGATAAAGCTGGAATTGTTAAAAAGCCAGATCAATCCGCATTTTTTGTTCAACACACTAAATGTCATCAGCGGAATGGCAAAGCTTGAGGAGGCAGAGACGACCGAAAAGATGATTCTGGCGCTCAGTTCCCTGTTCCGTTACAATTTAAAGACACCCGAACAGTCCGTTCCGCTGGCAAAGGAACTGAAAGTGGTTGCAGATTATATGTACCTGCAGCAGATGCGCTTCGGGGAGCGGATCCGTTATGAATTAAACTGTAAGGTGGAACAGGAACTGGTCATGGTTCCGGCATTTACCTTTCAGCCGCTTGTGGAAAATGCAATTATCCACGGAGTTTCCCCGAAGGAGGAAGGCGGAAGCATCCGCATTGTGGTCAGACAGGAGGAAATGCGGCTGCACATAGTGATCGGGGATGACGGGATCGGGATGACGGAAGAGGAACTGCAGCAGTTAAAGAGCCGCCTTAAGACGGACGATGCCAGACACAGCGGAATCGGTCTCGGCAATGTGTACCGGCGGATCACTGCCATGTATGCGGACGGAAATTTTGAGATATACAGTAAAAAGAATGCGGGAACAGTAATTTTTATAGATATTCCATGCAGAGAGGAAACGGGGGATATGACATGAAACGAGTGCTGATAGCGGATGATGAACCGATTGAGAGAATGATTGTAACCAGAACCATCCAGAAATATTTCCCGGAGGAGCTTGCGGTTGTGAGTGCGGTCAATGGAAGAGAGGCGGTGGAACAGTTTTTTGCCGAGAACTGCCAGATTGCGCTGCTGGATATTGAAATGCCCGGAATGAACGGGCTGGAGGCAGCGGAGCAGATTCGCGAGAGAGATAAAAACTGCAGCATTATTTTTCTGACGGCATTTGATGAATTTAACTATGCCAAGCGAGCGATTGCCGTCCGCGCCATGGAATATCTGCTAAAGCCTGTCGAGGATCAGGAACTGGAGGCAGTGCTTGCGGAGGCTATACGGATTGCCGATGAGCATACGGATGACCGGGAGGCAGGAGAGAAGAAGGAAGATGAGCCGGTTTTTGCCGAACGGGACTGTCATGAGGACGCGGCGGATACGGAGCGCTCGAGAATCCGGCTGCAGGCGGTTGCCGGGAATATTCAGGCGTTTATTGAACACAATTATATGGACGATATTTCGCTACAGACAGTGGCAGAGGCCATGAACTACTCCGACGCCTATTTCTGCAAGATTTTCAAACAGTGTTTTGACAAGAACTTTATTGTCTATCTCTCGGAGTATCGTGTGGCGAGGGCAAAAGAGCTGCTGGGTGACGTCCTTATCAATGTAAAGGATGTGAGCCAGAAGGTAGGCTACCGTGACTCCAACTATTTTGCGAAAGTATTCAAACGGATTGCTGGCGTCACGCCGACGGAATACCGGACGCAGGTATTAAAGGAGGCGGGGGAGCGATGAGACGGATATGCGCGGCGGCGGTTGTGGCAGGAATGACGATACTGCTCACACTGTCTGCCTGGAAAAATCACACGTATCCCTCCAAGACAGAGATGGAACCGGAATATGTGTTTTCCTATGCGGAAAATCAGCCGGAGGACTATCCGACGACACTCGGTGCCAAGTATTTTGCAGAACTCGTGGAGGAGCGGACAAACGGCAGAATCCGGATTCTGGTGCAGCCGGTCGGGGTGCTAGGGTCAGAGAATAAAGTCATCAAACAGATGCAGTACGGCGGGATTGATTTTGCGCGTGTGTCGCTGGCGCAGCTTGCGGAATATATTCCGAGCCTGAATGTGCTGCAGATGCCCTATCTTTATACGGATTCCGACCATATGTGGAGAGTGCTCGACGGGGAGATCGGGGATGCGTTTCTGGAGAGTGTCAGCGCGGATGATGTCATCGGTCTGTCCTGGTATGATGCCGGAGCCAGAAATTTTTATAATTCTGTAAAACCGGTTACCTGTCTGGAGGATCTGAAAGGCATGCGGATCCGTGTGCAGGAGTCGGATCTTGCCGCTGATATGGTGGAGGCACTTGGAGCCACAGCGATTCCGATTGCCTACGGGGATGTTTACGCCAGCTTAGAACAGCAGGTAGTCGACGGTGCGGAGAATAACTGGCCGTCCTATGAGGCGATGCGTCACTATGAAGTTGCAAAATATTATACAGTGGACGAACATACCAGGGTGCCGGAAATGCAGATCTGCTCCGCGTATACCTGGCAGAAGCTGTCGCCGGAGGATCGGGAAATTATCGCGGAATGTGCCAGAGAATCGGCGTTCTACGAACGTGAGGTGTGGACACAGCGCGAGGAGCAGTCGCGCAGCATTGCCATTGAAAACGGCACGAAAGTGGTGGAGCTTTCCGCTGAGGAAAAAAAGCGGTTCCAGAATGCCGTGTACGGGGTATATGAGAAATACTGCAGTGACGATATGGGACTCATTGAAGAAATCTTAAAAGAGGGATCGTAATGCGGCGGGCAGAATGTAAAAACAGCGAAGAAGAATGCTGCATACAGATAAAACAAAAAGAAAAAGGGAGATGGAGCAATGGAGAAAACAGTAAAAAATCAGGTGTGGAACTTTAATGACAGGATCGATGCCGAGGTGTGCGCCGAGGGCGTGGAACGCAAGATTTTAGCGTACACGGATGAACTGATGTGTGTGGAAAACCACTTCAAAAAAGGAGCGGTCGGCGCACTGCATCATCATCCGCATACGCAGATCACATATGTGGTGTCGGGAAGCTTTGAATTCGAGATTGACGGCGTCAGAAGAGTCATCAAACCGGGCGACGCACTGTTAAAGCGCAATGACATCGAGCACGGCTGCGTCTGCCTGGAAGACGGCATCCTCTTAGACATCTTTACCCCGATGCGGCAGGAGTTTGTATAAAACTAATCCCGCCGGAACAAATCTCTCGTGTAGACTTTGTCTTTTACATCATCGAGACAGGAATCATAGCGGTTGGCGATGATGCTGTCGCTGATCTTCTTAAACTCGTCAAGCCGGTTGACCACCTTGCTTCCGAAGAAGGTGGTTCCGTCTTCGAGTGTCGGTTCGTAGATAATCACGGAAGCCCCCTTAGCTTTGATGCGCTTCATGACGCCCTGGATACTGCTCTGCCGGAAGTTGTCAGAGTTGGATTTCATCGTCAGGCGGTAGACGCCGATGGTGACCGGATGCTCCATGCCGGAATTGTAGGTGTTGGCGGAGGCGTAGTTGTAGTATCCTGCCATCTGCAGAACGCGGTCGGCGATGAAATCTTTGCGGGTGCGGTTGCTCTCCACGATTGCGCTCATCATGTTCTGCGGAACGTCATTGTAATTAGCCAGAAGCTGTTTGGTGTCTTTCGGCAGACAGTAACCGCCGTATCCGAAGGACGGGTTGTTGTAATGCGTGCCGATTCTCGGGTCGAGACATACGCCGTCGATGATGTCGCGTGTGCTTAAATTTTTCGTCTCCGCATAGGTGTCAAGCTCATTGAAATAGGACACGCGCAGCGCCAGATAGGTGTTTGCGAAAAGCTTGACGGCCTCCGCCTCGGTAAATCCCATGAAAAGCGTCGGGATATTCTCCTTGAGGGCACCCTCCTGCAGCAGTGCTGCAAAATTCCTTGAAGCGATCACAAGGCGCTCGTCGTCGGAGTCGGTTGAGACGATGATCCGGCTCGGGTAGAGATTGTCATACAAAGCCTTCGACTCGCGGAGAAATTCGGGACTGAAGATGATATTTGCGGTGTGGTATTTTTGGCGTACTGATTCCGTGTAGCCGACCGGGATCGTCGATTTGATGACCATGACCGCGTCCGGATTGACGGAGAGAACCAGTTCAATCACGGCCTCCACAGCGGAGGTGTCAAAATAATTCCTGGCGCTGTCGTAGTTGGTCGGTGCGGCGATGATGACGTAATCGGCGTCCTTGTATGCCGCGGCGCCGTCTAAGGTGGCGGTGAGATCAAGCTCTTTTTCGGCGAGATATTTTTCAATATAATCGTCCTGGATCGGGGATTTGCGCCGGTTGATAAGATCGACTTTTTCCGGAAGAATGTCGACTGCCGTCACATGGTTGTGCTGTGCGAGCAGGGTGGCAATGGAGAGACCGACGTAGCCGGTGCCGGCAACCGCAATGCGTAACGGTGACGGGGAGGGAAGCCTGTCGTGCGCGGTATCAGCGAAAACGCTGTCCGGCTCAAAGCCGAGCACTTCTCCCAGCTGCTCTAACTGCGGGATGGACGGGATAAAATCCTGTTTTTCAATTCTTGAGATCAGGGCGCGGTTGATCCCGGTCGCCTCGGCGAGGGATTGCTGCGTCATGGACTTCTCTTTTCTCTTGCTGGCGACGAGGTCCGCCAGAATCACAGATGATAATTTCTTCATGAAATCTCCTCCTTGCGTGTTATTTTAAATAACCATATCTGGAAAAATAATCTGATAAAATCATACCACAAGGCGAAAATAAAAGCAATATTGGATAATGATGATATTTAAAATAACAAAATGAAACAAAAAGGGAGAGTGGATGTAGAAGAACTGTACCGCGGAGGAAAGTTCTGGTTGAGAAACAAAAAAGAAAACACTATAATAAGAATAAGTGGGGCGAAGGGCTCTGCATGAATGACAGGAACAAAAGAGGATTGGAATAAGGGGGAAGCTATGGGCGGACTGATATGGATCATTGTGATTGTAGTGGTGATAAGTGAGATAAAGAAATTCCAGAGAAAGAACGGACAGCGTGTGAAACCGAATGTGCCGAGGCAGCAGCAGTACATGCGTCCGGATCAGACAAAGGTAGGACAGCAGAATGTGCGCCCGAATCAGATGCCGAGGCAGCAGCAGAACGTGCGCCCGAACCAGATGCCGCGCCAGCAGCAGGGCATGCGCCCGAATCAGATACCTTGGCAGCAGAATGTGCGCCCGAACCAGATGGCAGGACGGCAGAATGTGCGCCCGAACCAGACGCCGGGACAGCGGACGCAGAGTGCAGGCGGGGCTGCCATGGCAGGCTGCCGCAGACCGCAGCCTAATCAGGCGGAGAATGACATATTAAAACGTGCCACAGAGAATGTGAGCGAGAACGATGGGGATGAACTGGAGCAGCAGATGATGGCGGGAGCACACGAACTCGTCAACGCGATCGATATTGACAGTGCCAGTGAACTGATGCATGAGGTGGAGGATCTGATGATTATGGGTTATCAGGCAAATCTGCCGTTTGAGCGCGATTTTATCGCGGAGGGAGTGGCAATGCTGAACGGTTATGAGCTGGATATGGGTGCATAAAGATACGGCAGGACAGCAAAGAGGGACAGAAGGAAGGTTACAGGAATGGAAAGAGTGAGAATCCCGCAGAGCGGGGAGATCTATCGTCACTTTAAAAACAGACTTTATCAGGTCATCGCAGTGGCAACACATTCGGAGACCGGAGAAAAACTGGTCATTTATCAGGCTCTCTACGGAGATTATCAGGTATATGCGAGACCGCTCGCCATGTTTGTGAGCGAGGTCGATCGTGAAAAATATCCGGATGCGGCGCAGACCTACCGTTTTGAACGCGTGGACCGGAGCGAACTTGCGGGCGCTGGCAGCGGACGCATGGAGCGGGCTGAGGCGCGGAAGCAGGCACAGGCGACGGCATCGTTTGCGGACGAGGTGCAGGAGACGGAGGCAGAAGAGCTGACGGATCAGATCCGGGTAAGCCAGATGGAGCAGTCGCTTTCCGATGAGGTGAATCCGAAGCTGATGCAGTTTTTTGACGCTGATACGCTGGAAGAAAAATATAATATTCTGGTGTCGATGCGGGATGAGGTGGACGACCATCTCATCAACAGCATGGCGGTTGTGCTGGATGTTGTGATTCCGGAGGGACCGGTGGCGGACCGCTATGAGCAGTTGAAAGCCTGCATCCGCACAAAGCAGCGCTACGAGACGCAGCGGATGCGCTGACCAGATACGAGAGCAGGAGAGTACATGGAAGAACAGAAGGAAAAATTATCTGCGATTGCGCAGGCCAAACCATATAAAATCATTATCAGCAAACCGGCGGGTGGGGAGATCCCTTACCGCCGGATTGTCATTGAGCGCAAGGAATCCTATTACCAGGCGGCAGCCTATACGGAAAAACAGGTATTTCACGAGAACATACCGCCCGAGAAGCTGGCGGAATATCTGGGGAAAACGGCCGTGGGGCAGTATCTGCAGGTCAATGCCTGGGATGATGCTGCAGAGCATATATATCTGTGTTCCAAAAAGGGAAAAGTAACCTACAAGACGAAAAAGAATGTGCAGACGGCGGCAAAGGCAAGCGGGAGCCACAACCGCAAAAAGCAGTATATTCTGGAGGAGGGAACGCCGATAGAACCGCTTGTGGATATGGGAGTGTTTACACCCGAAGGAAAAGTCGTGCGCACGATGTATGACAAGTTCCGGCAGATCAACCGTTTTTTGGAGATGGTCGGTGATGCGGTCGGGGACGATACATCAGAAACACTTCACATCATTGATTTTGGCTGTGGAAAATCTTACCTGACATTCGTGCTGTATTACTATTTTACGGAGATTCAGAAAAGAAACGTGCAGATTGCAGGGCTTGACCTGAAAGCGGACGTGATTAAGAACTGCAATGCCGCCGCGAAAAAGTACGGCTATGAGAATCTGCATTTTGAGGTGGGAGACATTAACGGATACCGCACGGATGCGCCGGTGGATATGGTGGTGACGCTTCACGCCTGCGATACTGCGACGGATTATGCACTGTACAACGCCATCATGTGGAACGCGCGCATGATTCTTTCCGTGCCGTGCTGCCAGCATGAATTAAACGGACAGATCCAGTCGGAGGATCTGGGACTGATGACGCGCTACGGAATTATTAAGGAGCGCTTTGCGGCACTTGCCACGGACGCAATCCGCGCGAATCTGCTTGAGTGCTGCGGCTATAAGACGCAGGTGCTGGAATTTGTAGACTTTGCCCATACGCCGAAGAACCTTCTGATCCGCGCAGTGAAAAAAGGCGGATCCGATGCGGCGAGAGCGATCGTGCCTGCCGCCGTCCGCAAGCGGTACCTCGGCGAGGTGGAGCGCATGATGGAGGAGTTCCATCTGGATCCGACTTTGTACCGCCTGTTAAAGGAGGCGGGGCGCCTGGGCTGATGCCCCGGTTCAGGAAGAAAAGGTGCGCTGGCTTAAGGTGCTGTTGTGATATTTTGTGGAGAACGTGACGTCCTCGCCGAACCACTCGGGCGGGACAAACGTATTCGCTTCCTCCTCAGTCTCAAACTCGACTTCCGCGAGCACGAGCGGGGCAAGCGCTCCCTCAAATACATCCAGCTCAATGGTATATTTTTCCGCGAATGGAATCAGATAGCGGCGCTTCTGAATCAGAAGACCGTCAATTTTTTCTTTTAAATGGGTGAAAGACTCTTCGTTCAGGGGAAGATTATATTCCTCGCGGACCATGAGTCCTTTTCCCTTGTAAGTCAGAATATAGCGGTCATTGCTGCGCCGGATGCGCACGACCGGGTTCGTGCTCAGATAGCCCTGCTCAATCTGCCTGCAGGGGTACTGCTCCAAGTGGTCCGGCAGGATCTTGACGAGATACTTGCGTTCGATTTCCATGTGAATTCCTTTCCGGCTGCCGCAGGGAGTGTTCCGGCTGGCGGCAGACATGCTGATGCATTGATTGTGTATTGATTCTATCATAGCACGTTTTTGCAAAGTGTGGTACCATGTGAATAAGCAATGAGCAGCATTTCGAGCGTGCACTGCGTAACATAGCGAAAGCCCGACAGCGAGGAATGAGCAGCGTTTCGAGCGTGCACTGCGTAGCATAGCGAAAGCGAAGAAAAAGAAAAGAGGAGAATTGCGATGAGTAAAATTGGAATTTTTATGGCAGACGGATGTGAGGAGATCGAGGGACTGACCGTGGTGGATATTGTGCGCCGCGCGAAGATGGACATTACGATGATCTCTGTGAACGGAAAAAGAGAAGTGACCAGTTCCCACGGCGTGACCTTTTTGACGGACGCTGTGGCGGAGGAAGTGGATTATGACGCACTTGACGGGATCGTGCTGCCGGGCGGAATGCCGGGAACCCTGCATCTGCTCGACCATGCGACGGTAAACGAAGTGATTAAGAAGTTTGCGGGCGAGGGAAAACTGGTGGCAGCCATCTGCGCGGCACCGAGCGTCCTCGGAGCTGCTGGTATTCTGGAGGGCAGACGCGCAACCTGCCATCCGGGGTTTGAGGAAAAGCTGACGGGTGCGGCAACGAGTGAGGACGCCGTGGTTGTGGACGGAAACATCATCACAAGCCGCGGAATGGGAACTGCAATTCCGTTTGCGCTCGAGATTGTTCGCTATTTTGCGGATGATGCGGCAGTGGAGCACATCAAGGACGGACTGGTATATCACGTGGTGCAGTAATAAGTGTCTGCCAGAGTCCTCCATGCGGCGTGTTTTATGGGGCTGCTGCTTTCCGTGTATTGCTCCTTTTAGCGATAAGTAATATATAAGTAATATTATGAGAAGTACACCGTTACGATTTCTGGTGGAATGCCTATGGAACATTCGTTGGAGAAAAATGCGTGCAATTTTTCCAGCCGGATGACTGCATCTGATTCCGTGTCTCTTCCACGTTTGGACACCTGGTGGGCGCATGTCCGACACACCGGAGACAATGGGCGGACTTTCTGGCAGCACTAACTGTGCTCCCTTATAGACAATATTAAACCGCGCGAACCGAAACTCGCTGCTATCAGCTATTGAAATCAGGGCAGATAGCAGCTCAGACATCGGCTTCGCGCGGTTATGTTCTATTGTGGGAGCACAGGTAAGCGCTGCACGAAAGTCCTACGAATTGTCTCGCGGGGTGCGGACATGCCCCACTGGAGTGTTCCAAACTTGGAAAGACACGGATCATCGCAGATGCAGCCGCCGGCTGGTTAGAAATGCCACATTTTTTGAACAGAATGTTCCAGATGCAGTTCCATCCGAAATCTGTATCAGGTACTTTTTATAATATTACTTATCGCTAAAGGGGCAGGACACGGAAAGCGGCAGCTCCATAAAATACAACTTGTGTACATGACCATACAAGTCGTACGATGGAAGCGTTACAGGTAAATGGTAATCTGCAGGTGAAAACGGGGCTCGGTGCAGAGAACGTCTGAGATCGGTAAAAGGAGAAGGAAATGTTTACAGACAGGACGACGAAAAGATGGCGGGGGAGCTGGAAGCGGCAGAGTGCACGGAAAAACCCGGGGATGTATGGTTATGGAATAGTGGCGGCATCGCTGGTTATGGCGGCAGGTCTGACTGGCTGCGGCGAGGCAAAAGAGGTGGCGCTTGCCAGGACGGAGAGCAGCAATCCGATTGTAAAAACGGATGACGGCGGAGAGCGGATCTATGGCGGAGATCCATCGGTGCTGGTGGACGGAGATACCGTGTATCTGTACACGGGACACGACGCTTCGACGGACGAACAGGTGGCGAATTCCGTTTATGAGATACCGGAATATCTGTGTTATTCCTCCACGGATCTGGTGAACTGGAAGTCTGAGGGAACCGTCATGACGATGGATACCGTGGACTGGGCGAAGGATGATGTATCGGCTTGGGCAAGTCAGGTCATGAAATACAACGACAAGTATTATCTGTACTACTGCAGCTGGGATAAATCCGGCAAGCAGTCGATCGGTGTGGCGGTGGCGGACAGTCCGACGGGCACGTTTGTCGATATCGGAGAACCGCTTGTGCGCGGTTCTGTGACGAAGCCGCAGCTTTCCACCTTCAATGACATTGATCCGACGGCGTGGGTGGAGACGGATGAAAACGGTGAGGAGCACCGGTATCTGGCGTGGGGCAACGGCATGTTTTTCATGTGCGAGCTCAATGAGGATATGATTTCAGTCAAGGATATGAACGGAGACGGGGAGATTACCAGCGGTACTTCGTTTGACGATGCGGACATCATGTATCAGAAGGGCGGCATTGAGAATTACACCGAGGCGCCGTGGCTGTACCGCAGATCGGATGAACAGGGCAACTACTACGGAGATTATTATCTGTTTTACGCGTACGGGTGGAGAGAATGCATGGCATATGCGACAGCGCCGGATTTAACCAGCGGTGACTGGACATTCGGCAATGTCATAATGTACCCGACTTCGACCTCGAACACGAACCATATGGCGGTCTTTGATTTTAAAGGCAAGACGTATTTTGTCTATCACAACGGCTCGCTGCCGGGAGGCAACGGTTACCGCAGAAGCGCATGCATCACGGAGCTGCATTTCAATGACGACGGCAGCATCGATTACTTCGAGGAGACGACGGCGGGACTTGCCGGTACCGCAGTGACGTTACAGTCCGCGACGGGCGACGGGGCGCTGCTCTCGCACGAGGGATTCGTCAATTCATCGGCGGATGTGGATTATCCGATGAAAAATGTCAAGGTCGGAACCGGACTCGGAGATCTGTCGACGGATGAGAAATGGGTGCTCTGTGACGGAAAGGCGGATGCATCCAACGAATATTACGTGTCCATCCAGTCCGAGAACAAGTCGGGACTGTACCTGACAGCACAGACAGACGGCACCGTTGTGCTGGCCCAGGATGTGGATGCCGCGGAGGAGACGGCGCAGGCGCAGACATTCCACACGATGGAGGGATTGTCCGACAAGAAGGGAGTTTCCTTTGAGAGCGTGCTCATGCCGGGACAATATCTGACGCTGCAGGACGGCAAACTGGTGCTCACCGACGGAAGCGATAAGAAGGCGGCAACCTTTTATTTGAATTAAACTTTGATAAAATGTAAAATACTTTAACAAAAATAAAAATAAATATTGTATTACCTCCTGTTATCTGATATATTGTAGCTAAAGCTGGGCAATGAAGATCATGGGAGGTTTTTTTATGCGAAATGGAAGGAGAACCATTTCTGTTCTGCTTGTGGCGGCAATGACCGCCGGACTTGCTGCCTGTGGAACGACAGAGGTGGCAGAGAATGTGACGGAGTCTGAGACGCCGGAGAATACCGATTACAATTTTACGGTGAGCTACGACGGGATTCAGACCGGGGACGTTTCCTCCGGGGTGGCGGTACACGATCCGTCAATCTATGAGGAAGACGGAACTTATTATATCTTCGGTTCCCATATGTCTGCAGCAAAAAGTGAAGATCTGCTGCACTGGGAGTCCATTGCGGACGGATACAACAAGACGAATCCGGTCTACGGCCAGATCTATGGTGTGGCAGACGAGGCGTTTGCCTACGCTGGCAGCAAGAACAGCCTGATTCAGACAGATGATAAGAAAACACATGTCTGGGCGCCAGATGTAATCTATAACAAGAAGACCGGACTGTATTACATGTACTATTGCACGACATCCACCTGGAATGCATCGAATCTGTGCTACGGGACATCGGAGACGATCGAGGGGCCTTACGAGTGGCAGGGAGCGCTTATCTATTCCGGTTTTGACAAGGATACAATTACAGGAACGGATGTGCTGGATTATGTGGATGAGGAATATGCGTTAAAGAATTATGTGAGAAACAACAGTTATAACTTTGAGGAATATCCAAATGCGATCGACCCGACGGTATTTTATGATGCCGACGACCGCATGTGGATGGTCTATGGTTCCTGGAGCGGCGGCATTTTCCTGCTGGAACTGGATCCGGCGACCGGACAGGTGATTCATCCAGAGGCGGACGAGGAACACAATGTGGATGCCTACTACGGAAAACGCCTGCTCGGAGGCGGACACAAATCCATCGAGGGACCGTACATCCTCTATGACGAGGCGACGGATTACTATTACCTGTATGTATCTTACGGTACGCTCACAAGCAGCGGCGGCTATCAGGTGCGCGTGTTCCGTTCCAAGACCGTGGACGGCGATTATGTGGATATGAACGGGGAATACCCGACCGCGGATGTGGATCATCAGCTTTACGGTCTGAAGCTGACCGGCAATTACAAGCTTCCGTCCTTAGAGCGCGCGTACATGGCGACCGGACATAACTCTGCATTCATCGATGAGGACGGCAGACAGTATCTGGTCTACCATACCCGTTTTAACAACGGCACGGAAAATCATTCGCCGCGCGTACATCAGATGCTGATGAACGAGGACGGATGGCCGTGCGAACTGCCGTATCAGACACAGGGAGAGACGGTGAGCGGTACCGGTTATGAGACGGATGCCGTGGTCGGAAGATATTTTGTGATCAATCAGGGAACCAATATCAGCAATGACATTGCCAACCCGGTGATCCTGTACCTGAATGCTGACGGTACAGTCGTCGGAAGAGAGGCAGCGGGAACCTGGGAAGCTGTTGACGGAACGTACTATATGCACATTACGATTGACGGAGAGGACTACAGCGGCGTGTTCTGCCAGATGAAAGACGAGGCAGGCACCGATGTGATGACATTTTCTGCCGTGGGCGGAAACCAGAGTGTCTGGGGTGTGAAATATATCGCGGAATAAACCAGAATAAAACAGAATAAAAAAGCAAAGCGTCCGGCAAGGGCTCAGCCGGATCTTTATAAGGAGAAAAAGATGGAGAAACAGTTGAAATATAATGAGCCGTGGATTCTGCAGAGGGCAGATCCTTATGTGTACTGTCACACGGACGGAACCTACTATTTTACCGCATCGGTGCCGGAATACGACAGGATTGTTCTGCGCCGTGCCGCACATCTTGCGGATCTGGCGGATGCCGAAGAGCATGAGGTGTGGCACAAGCACGAGAGCGGACCGCAGAGCATCCATATCTGGGCGCCGGAACTGCATTATCTCTTTGGAAAATGGTATCTCTACTATGCCGGCGGCGATAAGGACGACATCTGGGCGATCCGCCCGTATGTGCTGGAATGCCAGGGTGATGACCCGGTACATGATCCGTGGGTGGAAAAAGGCAAGATGACCCGTGCAGATGGAGATGAATTCTCGTTTGAGGCATTTTCCCTGGATGCGACCGTCTTCGAGGTAAACGGAAGCTGGTATTACATCTGGGCGGAAAAAGTGGGAGTCGGCAGGCAGATTTCCAATCTTTACATCGCCAGAATGAAGAACGGCTACACGCTGGATTCCGTGCAGGTTCTTCTGACAACGCCGGATTACGACTGGGAGCGCCACGGCTTCTGGGTAAATGAGGGACCGGCGGTCATTCAGAAGGACGGCAAAGTATTTATGACGTATTCCGCCAGCGATACCGGCGTGCATTACTGCATGGGTATGATGACGGCGGATGCAGACGCAGATCTGTTAGATCCGCTCTCCTGGAAAAAAGAGCGCTATCCGGTACTTACATCCAGTGAAAAAGCGGGAATCTACGGCCCGGGACATAATTCCTTCACGAAGGATGAGGCAGGAGATGACATTATGGTCTACCATGCGAGAACGGAGACGGAGATTGTGGGCAACCCGCTGTACAATCCGAACCGTCATGCGATGCTTATGAAGATCAGATGGCAGGACGACCGACCGGTGTTCGGGTTCGACGAGTAGGATAGCAGGTAAAAATTCAGAAATGTGGGCATGAGATGATGGAGAAGAGAGTGTGTACGCGCTGTCTGCTTCGGGATATGATCGAGGCGGGGGACAGTATGGAAATGATTGAAAAATACCGCGCTGCGATCAAAGAGGCGGATCGGGTCACAGAGGAAGTCTATGAGAGCAGACTCTCGGTCTGCCGGGAATGCGGGAAGCTGAATGCCGGAACCTGCATGGCGTGCGGCTGCTACGTGGAACTGCGCGCAGCCGCAGCCGTGTCACGGTGCCCGAAGAAGAAGTGGTAGACGCTGCGTCCGTGTCTTTGCCACGCTTTGACAATCCACAGGTGTGTCCGGCAACCCGCAGACAATGAGCGGACTTTTTAGTGGCGCTAATGCCACTTCTTCACAAACAATATAAAACCGCGCGAACCGAAACTCGTTGGCATCTGCTATTGAAAATAAGGCAGATGCCAATTCAGACATCGGCTTCGCGCGGTTATGTTTTGTTCATTGGTGATGTAAGGAACACACAAAAGTCCTTAAATTGTCTGTCGGCCTGCGGACACACCCGCGGAGTGCTCAAAACTTGGAAAAACACGGATCATCACAGATGTAAAAAGCGGCAGAGTTAGAAATTCCGTATTTTGCGATCCGAATTCCTATGCACTGTTTCTATTCTGGAACGCTGCTGTACTTACTGTTGTCGTATCACTGTCAGTCTATTTTCCGTCCTGTGTGCCAGCCTCATTTCACAGCTGGCGCTATAGTCTGGCTTGTCCCGTTTTTTTGAGGTAGATGCGGCGTATGATGACCACAACCGCCCCCACCAGAAACGGGAATACAAAGGTGCCGAAGCGGTACAGAAGCGACGCGGAGCCTGCCAGCCCCGTTCCGACAATACCGGAAAAAAGTGCGGTAAAGACAAACTCGGTCGAGCCGATTCCCGCCGGCGACGGAATGACTGCCGCCAGCATGACGGAAAGCGATGTGACCGCCATGGTCTGCGGAAGCGTAATCTCTCCCTGTCCCAGAAAGATCAGATACGGGATGGAATACCAGAATGCGAACTTGATGAGGTTCAATCCCACTGCACCCGCAACCAGCCGCTTCTCTCCCATCAGCTGTCTGGATGCATCCTCCAACATCTGGCACTGGTCATGAAGCATTGCTGCCTGCGGATCAAACCGCCCTTTCGTCTTTCCATTGAAGAAATCCACCACCCAAAGCAGCATGCGGTGAAACTGCCTGGAACAGCTGAACAGAATTAAAACCACGGTGATGATCAGCGTTATAAGATATCCTGCCAGCAGCAGCCACATATACTCCCCAAAATGTACCCGCATATAATTCCAGTTCAGTGTGAACAGAATCATTGAGAAAAACGCGATACTGATCTTATGAAACGCGTACTGCAGCATATACATTCCGAAGCTCTTGGAATACTCTATGCCGTGCTCACCCAGATAAACAATCGCGGCAACCCCGGCTCCGCTGCCGAGTGTCGCCACGCGGTAAAAAGAGCACAAAAAGGCATTGGTAATCCCCATGCCTAATGTGAATTCACGATTATATTGTTTAGCAAGCAGCGTGGTAATCACGCCCTCGACACAGTGATACACGACAGTCATTGCACAGATGCCTGCAATGACCGCCGGTGTCGTTTTTTCTAATTGTTCTAAGATCGGTCCTGCTGAATCCCGGAATGTATAAACAATGATTCCGATGATGACAAGTACCAATGCCCATTTTAAGATCTGCTTTTTCGCCTTGCTGATAACGATCGCCCCTTATTTTTTCTTAAAGTTGGTGTAACCCTTCTGCTGGTACGGATGCTCTGCCCACAGCTTATCCGCTGTCTCTTTCCACTGGCATGCATATTCCATACATTTTCCGCACAGATGCTCTACCGGCTCTGCCTCCTCAACATCGGTCGAGTGAGCACCGCTCTCATGTACCATCTTCTGAAGCAGCTCCGGATTCTCTAACATCGGACAGGGACGAAGCATGTTCTCATTGAACGGCTGACCGTCTCTGTATGCCATGAACAACGGCTGCTGTAAACACTCTAACAGAGACTTCTCACGGATGTTTGCTCCTGAATAGTGGATGAATACACACGGCTCAACATCCCCCTTGGGGTTGATGTGGCAGTAGTTTCTTCCTCCGGCGATACATCCGCCAACATACTCTCCATCATTCTGGAAGTCCATAACGAAGATCTCTTTGCCGCCTGTAAATCCACGTACCTCACGGATTCTGTGGTAAATATATTCTCTCTGCTCTCTGGTCGGCATCAGTTCCGGTGAAGCCTTCATACCTACCGGCATCAGATGGAAGTACCATGCGAAACGGCTTCCGTGCTCGATCAGAAGATCAAAGAACTCATCCGATGTAACGGCATCCATGTTCTTGCTGGTGTAGCATACGCTGTTACCAAAGATCAGCCCGTTCTCATGAAGCAGATCCATTGCATGAAGAACTTTGTCAAATACGCCTTCGCCGCGGCGGAAATCATTGGCCTCCTCAAATCCCTCAAGGCTGATGGATAAGGACAGGTTGCCTACACGCTTCATCTCGTCACAGAACGCCTGATCTACGAGTGTTCCATTTGTGTAGCAGTGGAATGCACACTCGTTGTGCTTCTCACAGAGCTTAATGATATCGTCTTTTCTGACTAACGGCTCACCACCGGTCATCATATAGAAGTAGATACCAAGCTCCTTACCCTGTGTCACAATATTGTCAAGCTCATCGAACGTAAGATTGAGCTTGTGTCCGTACTCAGCCGCCCAGCAGCCGGTGCAGCGCAGGTTACATGCACTGGTCGGATCCATTAAGATCAGCCACGGGATGTTACAGTTATGTACTTCCCTCATCTTACGAATCGTCTTCGTTCCCACGAATGCTGCCTGATATCCCAGATTTAATGCTGTCATCTTTGCTACATGGGGATCGGTCTCATCCAGAAGACGATTTACATAATGCATCCATTTATTGTCCGGATCCTGAATCATCTTTCTGGCTCCGTCATACGCTTCCTTACGGAAGTTATCGCCCATGAACTTTTCTGCAAGATCAACAATCTGAAGCAGGCCTTTTTCACGATCCTTATTCAGATGCTTCAATGCTGCATCAATCGCCACGCTGAATGCCTTTCTCTCTACTGACTGTGCTAAATTTGCCATCACTTAATCCTCCGTTTTCTTCCATACACACTAATTCTTTTCTAAGATGAAAGTATAAGGAATACTGCTCTTTTTTTACATATGCAATGCATTTTAAGTGTTGCCACCCGATATACATTTTCCTTGTTTTGTCTATCATCTTATGACAATCTGACTGTTTTGATTATCACCGAACTATATTATATAGTTTCCATTACTACGTGATAGTATAACACTCTTTTTTTGATTGTCAATCTATTTGTTTTATTACATTTTTCTTAAATCTTCCATTCCTCACTTAACACCTTCCTGTAAAATGGTTATACTCATGATGAACGAAAGGAGGAATTCCCATGCCAGGTTTTGTTACACATTATCTGTTTGGCGAAGAAATCTATCACCAGTTAAAATGTAATTTCCAGAAAAAAAATCTGTTTTATAACCGCAGCGCTTATGCGTTCGGACTGCAGGGACCGGATCTGTTTTTCTATTATCTTCCGTCCTATGCCCTGCACCGCCACAATCTCGGTGCCCTCGCACACACCACGGAGCCGCGTGCCTTTTTCCGCGGACTGCTGGAAAGTTACGGGCGTCTTTCGTCCGCCGCAGACCGGGGCATTGCCGAAGCCTACATCTCCGGTTTCCTGGGGCACTATCTGCTCGACACCACATGCCATCCCTATATCTATGCCATGACGCATTACCATGACAAGAAGGAGAAAAGCTATTTTTCCAGACATGCCTATCTCGAGACAGAGATCGACACCGAACTGCTTGCCAGAAAGCGCCACAAGACACCCTGTGAATTCCACGCCGCCGATACGATCCAGCTGACTTTTGCCCAGAAACGCGTGATTGCCGGGCTCCTGTACGATGCCTATCATTACGCATTCCCCGAACTTTCCATTCATCGCAGCACCATGTGGATGGGAATCATCTCGCTTCCGCTCGGCATGCGGATTCTTCACGATGAAACCGGACAAAAAAAGGTTCTTTTCCGGTTCATGGAGAAGCATTTTCTGGGATACCCGTTATTTTCCCCGTTGATACCGAGCGACACACTGTTTTTCCGCACGGATCCTTTTAACTTGAGGCATGCCTCCTGGAAGAATCCCTGGGATGCCACACGCGTCTCCACGGAAAGCTTTTTTGATCTGTACGAAAAAAGCAGTGCGCGCTGCCTTACCATGATACGAAAGCTTCACACATTACTGCATACAGAACCAAAAAGTGAGCTGCAGAAACAGCTCACTCTGGAATTTCTAAAAGAATACGGCAATCTGTCCTTCCACAGCGGTCTGGATGCGCGGATTCCAAGCTGATGCGCCCCCAAATGGGCGCATTCTTTTACAGATGGAAAAATTCCCGGATCTGCCCCTCAATGATCTTCATCAGACGCGTGCGCGCCTCGATGCTCGCCCATGCGATATGCGGCGTAATCATCAGCTTATCACTGTCCTTGATCTCACGCAGCGGATTGTCTGCCCGCATCGGCTCCGCCGAGAGCACATCCAGTCCTGCTGCCGCGATCGTACCGCTCTTTAACGCCTCCGCGAGATCTTTCTCCACCACAATCGGTCCTCTTCCAAGATTCAGGAAAATCGCAGATTTTTTCATTTCTGCAAACGCTCCGGCGTTCATAAGCCCTTCCGTATTGGCATCCAGCGGCGCATGCACCGACACGATGTCCGACTCCGCGAGCAACGTATCAAAATCTACTCTCTCGTATCCCGGCTGATCGTGTTTTCCGGAGGTGGAATAGTAGAGCACCCGGCACCCGAACATGCCCGCAATGTCCGCCACTCTTCTGCCGATCGCGCCAAGACCGATGACGCCCCATGTCTTCCCGCTCAGCTCATGAAACACATTGTCAAAATGTGTAAAGGAAACATCCCCCACATATTTTTCTGATTTTACATATTCATCATAATAATGTAACTTTTCCAGCAGATAGAACAATAATGCAAACGTATGCTGTGCCACTGTCTCCGTGGAATAGCCCGCCACGTTGCGCCATGCAATCCCACGCTGATCCAGATATTCCTTGTCGAGATTGTTGGTTCCCGTCGCCGTCACACATACCAGCTTTAAGTGCTCCGCTTCACCGATGGACTGCTCGTTGATCACAACCTTGTTGAGAACAATCACATCCGCGTCTTTGGTGCGTTCTCTTGCCTCCTCGGGTGTGGAAAATCCGTATTTTACAACCTCGCCTAACGCGTCATAGCCGGACAGATCGATGTCATCACCGATCGTCTTTGCATCCAGAAATACGATCTTCATCGTTTGTTTCCTCTCTTTCTTATCCCAGATATGCACGCAGTTCCTGCATGCGCTTTTCTGTCAGTTCATAACCCTCGTCGTAAAGCCTCCGGAGCTTGATGACGTCCGTGGTCGTCCGTCCCACCCCATAGGTGGATTCCGGAGCGATGACGAAGATTTTTCCCTCCTGCTCGAGTTCCTGCAGTCTGGCCATACATTCATTGTAGCGCTCCGCCCGGGAATCCATGCTCTCCACAATCTTCGGATATTTTTTGTACAGCTTGTCCGTAAAGCGGACTGCCTTCTCCGTCTTCTTCACATATCCGCGCTCTCTTGTGAGCACCACGATGAGTCTGTCGCATCCCTCCGCCAGCGCGTGCTCATACGGGATGGAATCGGCAATCCCGCCGTCCAGATAATAATGTCTGCCAAGCTTCACTGGCTGGAAAAGAATCGGCAGCGAACAGCTCGCCACCAGCGTATCGCGCATGTCCCGTCCCCTCGGCACTTCGACATATTCGGCTTTTCCGGTATGAATGTTGGTCACTGCTGCTTCGACTTTTCCCGGATACGCCGCAAACGCGTCATAGTCAAACGGAATCAGTTCATTCGGCACTTCCTCAAACACGAACTTCGTATTGAAATACGCTTTCTCGTTCCGGTTAAAAAGATGCCGCATGCCCATATACCGCTTGTCCGCGATATAATTTTCCACAACCTCTATATTCCTGCCCTTCTGTCCCGACAGGTAGGATACACCGTATGCAATCCCGGCGGAGACGCCGATCAGATAATCCGGCATCAGCCGCTCCTTAAGAAACGCATCCATCACTCCACAGGAGAACACCGTACGGTTGGCGCCTCCCTCAAATACCATTCCAAGCTTCATATTATTCTGCCTCTTGCTCTGTCTGCGGCGGGATCGGAACCTGCGGCATCAGTCCGCTTTCCGTGACATACATGGTCACACCGCGGATCTCCTTTACCTTCACGATCGTTCCCGCCTCATATCTTTTTCCATCCTCGCTGGCTCTCGCCGTCCACTCCTGTCCCTTGTAGACCGCAGTGCCGGTTCCTCTCTGATTATCCACCGTCTCCGTCAGACACACGTTTTCACCGATCGCCTGCTCGTAGTTGGTCCGGATCAGGTGCGGCTTTAAATACTTCATCGCCCACGGCCGGGTAAATGCCACCAGAATCATTGAGACCACGAAAAATACGCCGATCTGCCAGCCCAGTCCCACGCCGCACAGGCACAGAATCAGGGAAATCAGCGCGCCCCCTGCGAACCAGATGGACGTCAGTCCTACCGTCGCAATCTCAACCACCACAAAAAGAATAATCAGACCTATCCAGATCATTGCTTCCATATGATATCCTCCTCTCATACATCCCAGTCGCCAAAATTCAGTAGTTTCTGTTCCCAGGCGAATTCTTTGGAATTTAGTATAGCATATCTGTTTTTTGTTTTCTATGGTTAATTCTATGCCGCATTCTGCCGAAACATATTAGAGAATCTTTTTAAGGAGGAATCACTATGTCAAATACAGCGTATATCGGATCCGGCACCACCTTAAGTTCCAAATATTACCTGCGCAGTTTCTACCGTTCCAACCGGGAAGCCGGGACTTCCTCCAAACGCCGTGAATTCAGTGGCAACCAGCTCGCTCTCGCAGACGGCAGGGCGCTTCGTCAGGCAGTACGCCGGCTGACTTCCTCTGATTTTTCGGATGACCAGGATGCCAACACACGCAACAGCGTGCTCGCCTATATCCAGACCTACAACAACATGCTTTCCTCTGCCGGCAGTTCCTCGGACCGTACCTTGGAGCGCAGTGCAAAGCAGTTGAAAAATATTACCAGCGAATACTCTTCCGAACTCGATAAGATCGGCATCACCGTCAATGATGACGGCACACTCACAAGCCGTACAACCTTATTTGAGAGTGCGGATCTCTCCAAGTTCAAGGAACTTTTTTCCGCTGATGCGGCTTACATGCAGCGCACCTCAACATATGCCAAACGGTTTGCAAGCCGCGGCGAGGCGCTCGTTACCTCTGATAACAACCTGCTGATGCAGAAAAAAAATGCCGCTGCCACAGGTTCTTCCGCAACAGACGGCACCACCACATCCGGTGCCACAGAGAGTCCGGATGACGGCACTGCCACCACTGCGGCACAGATCGTATCCCAGAGTCTGGATCTGGATACCCTCTTAAACACCGGCATCGGCAAAAATATTAACATTATTCTATAAATACTCCATCTTCACGGAGATGTCATTTCCGTTCACCTGCACCGTTGCATAGCTTCCGCACACCAGCGGCATCATCGGTGCGAGGTGTCCGATATCCACATCCATAATGACCGGCACCCCGTAATCTTTCAACAGATCCCACACCGCATGGTACTGGTCCAGCCCCATCAGTTCCTGCCCGTAGACGGCAGGTCTTCCGATCAGAAAAGCTTTCACATGGGAAAACCAGCCGGCATGCTTCATCTGCCAGACCGCCCGCCGGATCGCCATCACATTAAGATCACAGGATTCCAGGAACCAGATCATACCGTCATTCTTATACTTTTCCACAAACCCGGTTGTTTTATCATAAGTTGTCCCCAGAAGATTCACCAGACAGTCCACACATCCGCCGATCAGGCGTCCCTGCACCGTAAGTGCCTCCGTCGGTTCCGGGAAAACATGCAAAATCCGCTGTTCCGTGACATGGTATGGCACAAGCGGATGCTCGGCATCTTTTAAGCTTTCCTTTTCCCAGAGATCATATCCGTTTACCGTATGCTTCTGTCCGCGCAGAAGTGCATATGCATCCGAAAGACTCTGATGCCACGGCTCCATGCCGAACGCCGCCGCACACGGGCCGTAGACCGATGCGGTATCGCAGAGCGTCGCCAGAAGATATGTCATGTTCGTATTGTCGGAATATCCCATGTACCACTTCGGTACCGCTGCCCGGATCTGTTCAAAATCCACCGCGTCCAGTGTCTCACACATCAGTTCCCCGCCACCGCAGGAGATCAGCACCTCATTCTTATCGCTGCAATAATACTCTGTCAGTTCTCTGCCGCACGCCTCCGGCGTGTTGCTGATCCCGATTCCGCAGTCGGCATAACAATTCGGTCCGAGATCCAGGGGATGTCCCATTTCCCGGAATTTTTTCTGTGCGTTCAAAAATGCGGTGTGATACGGCTCAGTCGCACACCCGAAGGATGGCGCCACAAAACCAATCGTTCCATGTTCGGATAAATTTTTCGGATATCTCATCTGTGTCTGTCTCCATTTTCTTTTATTTTCCACCGGCAGATCTATGGGTTCTGCCGTCTCCACTCTGCTTCCCTTTTCTGTTCTTCCAGGGACGCCCGGTACCCCTGCATATTTTTCCGGATATGCGCCAGGCTGATGGTTCCCGTTATCTGCTCCGCCGGATGATCCATCCACGGCTTCTGTTTCTCAGGCGGATAGATCGATGCGATCGTATTGCTTCCGATCCGCAGTCTCTGCCCCTCGAGCAATATCTCATTCGTCTCCACAGCAAGCGCAGCCTCCCACGCATCCCACGTGAGCATTCCCTGCGCAAGTACCGTTGTACCGCGAAGCAGGAAATACGAGACGCCCGTTTCCTTCGGTGTCACCTGCAGCATCTTTGGTTCCTCCGGTCTGTGCATGATTTTATCCAACAGCCAGTCGAGCGGCTTTAAAATAAGAACCGTCAAAACAAGCGCCACACCGTAGGAGACATCACCGACCAGACCGCCCCAGCACGAAATCCAGACGGAAAATGCCGGCGTCTGCCGCTGTTTCACAAACAGATAAACGACCGTGGCACAGAGCACAAACGCGTCAATCAGGATCGTGGCAACGGCGAACGGCAGCAACAGTTTTTCTTTTTTTATGCCCCACGCGGCGTAACTGCTGCGCTCGTCCTCTGTATAGAGAATCGGCAGATGATAAGTCTCTGCGCCTGCAGCTTTGTATGAAATGTCTGTGTTGTCATAGCTTCCCATGTATATTTCTCCTTTTTTGCCTCATTCCTATCGCATTTTGTCTGCTACCGCTTCGGCTGATAGCGGATATCCGACACCGTATATACCGTAATAAATGCATGCGGGTCCTCACGGCTGATATAATTCATGAGTTTCTGATACTCCACCTTGTCTACGATAGCAATGATTTCGTTCCGCTTCTGCATATTATACGCACCAATCGACTCATAGATCGTTGCTCCGCTGTGCAGGTCTTCTATAATAAACCTGCGCAGTTCTTCTTCCTTTTCGGTGATGATGCAGACACGGCGCTTCATGTCATGGTCAAAAATAAAATGATCCAGCACAATGCCGTTAAAATAGGTTCCAAGGATACTGAGCACAACCGTCTTCTTGTCATAGACGAGTGCCGCCGAAAGCGCCACACACATGCCGGACAGCGACATGGCTTTTCCCAGTTCCATATGCAGATATTTGTTCATGATCTTTGCCACAATGTCCAGTCCGCCGGAAGACGCATTCCGGTTAAACAGAATGCTGAGTCCCACACTGACCACCAGAATATAGCACAGCACATCCAGTTCCTGGCTGCCGGTGAGCGATTCGTAATCCGGGAAGATTCTCTCAAAAATTCCCAGAAATACCGGCAGCGCCACACTGGTGTAAACCGTCTTCACGCCAAATTCCTTTCCGCAGGTAAAAAATCCAATGATTAAGAGCACAACATTTAAGATCATCGTGATCGCGGACAGCGGCAGCGGTATAAAGTTGGACAGCACGATTCCGAGACCGGAGATACTGCTGACGGATGCGTGGCTCGGCACCAGAAAAAAGTATACGGCTGCGGCGATAATCGCCACGGCAGCCGTCAGGATTGCCGTCTCTTTCGCTAGTTCTGTGTATGTCATCTCTTTTTTCATCTGGTTTCCAACTGTCTCCTTTCAGCATCTGTAACAACGCTTCGACATGCTTCGTCTCCGCAGCAGTATATCTTTTCTCCGATCCGGATTGCTTTCGCGTCATTTCCGTGACCGATTTCCTGTGTCTTTGCAATCGTAATCTTCGTTCCTGCCGCCTCCTTCACCAGTGCAGTGATATCCGGGCTGCATGCATGCGCCTCCATCGCCGTAAATGTTCCGAGTAAAATTCCTCCAACCTTCTCAAAAGCCCCCAGCTGCTTTAGCTGCGCCAGATACGTCGCCATCTGCGGCACCTCACCGCCGTATGCTTCCAACAGCAGAATCTTGTCCCAAAGATCCGGGAAATAACGGGTTCCCGCCAGCTTCAAAAAGCAGCGGATATTCCCGCCGACGACAACGCCTTCCATCTTCTCCCCCTGCACAAAGCGAACCTGCGGGTCAAACAGCGCCGTACGGTTCTCAAATCTCCGTCGCTGCACCTCTTTTATCTCTCCCCAGACCATGTTCTTGACCTGATAGAGCACGCTGCTTTTCCCGGTCTGTGCATAGATGGCGTTGATGACCGTCGTCAGATCGCTGTAGCCCCAGAAAACTGCCCTGCTTTTTCCGATGGCGGCATAATCCAGCCCGTCCAGCACCTGATTGGCGAGATCTCCTCCGGAAATGTCATAGATCTCCTCCACCTCCGGATCATTGAAGAAACGCATCAGTTCCGCGGCGCGCTCTGCTCCCGTACCTGAAAATGCGGCATTTTTTTCATAGATATCATTGCTCCATAAAACCTTGTGTCCTGTTTTCTCCAGATACCGTGCCAGTTCCTCGTTCTGGCTTCGATATTCTTCTTTCTGCCCGTTGGAACACGCCACGATTGCAACTGTTTTCATTGTTTTCTCCTCTGGTAGTAGCGCAGTGCCCGGCATGCAAATCAGCTACGCTCCGGCAAATGTCCGGGCGCGGCACAATAACTTTCCCTTTTCCTGTAGCGCAGTGCTCGTCCGGGAAATCAAAGATTTCCCGGACTGACGGGCATTCGCCCTATCATCTTTTTGCGCTGCTTTCTGCGCATCCGAAGTTCCGTAGGAACTTCTAATATGAATCCGATAGGATTCATTATATCATATTCGTCTCCACTTCAACACTGATCTCTCACAAAACATATAACTATTGCTCAACTATTTTGACCTTTTATATTGGACTTATCTTACTTTTTCTGGACATGAAACTGCCCTCATATAGGACTTTTATATTTCATTGTCCTATTATGAGGGTAGTATATCAAGTGGAACATATCCTTTTTTACTTATTATTTCTATCAGACAGATACTCCTTCAACCACACTGCCATCTCTCCGTTTTCCCGGTTACCCCAATAAGCATAAGGTACCAACGTAATCTCTGTTTCTGCAAATTCCAAAGGATGACTTCCATAAAGTTCTTCCTCGCCCCAACCGCTTTCACATATACGCTTTCCTGCTGCAATCAACATTGGAAATTCCTCTTTTTCACTTTTTTTTACCGGCTTGGCAGTATCTATGTAAAGAGCCTGAAGATTTTCTCCATTGTCCGTCTCCTCTACTGTATATACCAGTGGTCCCCACATCACACAGACCTTTCCTTCATCTGCTCTTACTTTTGGATTTGCCCTCACAAAGCGTGGCTCTGAAACAAACTGAACTTCATACCTTCCGTTCTTTTCACAGGTTATGTAGGCATATCCATCTTTTTCCTTGTAAAACTGCTCCCTTCCCTCGCAGAAAATTTTATAATCCTGCGCATATTCTGGGATACGAACTGCAAGCTGTACGCTTTCCTTCACGCCGGAAACGTTGATTTTGAATTGATTTTTCCACGGGAAGTCAGTCTCCAATGACAGGTGAACCTTCTGTTCTCCCACTGTAATCTGCGTCTCATTTCCTATAAACAAATTCACATAGATAGTATCTTTCTCACAGGCATAAATATATTCTCCCAATGACGCAAGCGTTCTTGAAATATTGGCCGGGCAGCATGCTACTCCGAACCACTTTTGCCTTACACTTTTCACATGCTCTTTGGAGGTTCGCTCCATACAGCTCGGTGGCCATACTTCCAACGGATTGACATAGAAAAAACTCTTTCCATCCATTGCAATACCTGCAAGAACCGTATTGTACAAAGCCCGTTCCATCACCTCTACATACTTTGCTTTTTTTGTAATCTGCATCATGCGCCGCGCAAAAAACGCCAGTCCGATAGATGCACAGGACTCACAGTAATTATAATCGTTAGGAAGATCATAATCCGCAGTAAAGCGTTCCAAAATCCCGGATGATCCGATTCCTCCTGTCACATACATCCGTCTATGCACCATATTATTCCATAACGTCTCACACGCGCCAAGCAGCTCTTCATCATCATATTCCGCTGCAATATCTGCCATTGCCGCATACATATAAACTGCCCGCACTGCATGTCCTTCCGCCGTGCGCTGTTTGCGCACCGGAAGGTGAGACTGTGAATATTCCGGACGATAGTCGTTAAGCTCCGGAAAAATACGTTTTACGTCCTTTTGTTTCATCTCCTCCAGAAAATAATTTCTATTTCCACAGCCACGTACATCAATAAAATATTTTGCCAGTTCCTTATAGCTCTCTTTACCCGTTTCCTCATAAAGTTTCATAAGAGCCAGCTCAATTTCCTGATGCCCAGGCATTCCCATGCGTTTTCCCTCTTCCACTCCGAAAGTATTTGCCACCAGATCCGCCATCTTCTGTACAATCTCCAGAAACCGTTTTTCACCAGTCGCCCGCTTATATGCCACTGCCGCTTCAATCATATGCCCCAAAGTATATAGTTCATGCCCTTCTCTTAAGTTTCTAAACCGCTGTCCCGGCTCTTTCAGAATAAAATATGTATTAAAATACCCATCCGGCTCCTGTGCCCTACCGATCAGTTCAATTACACTGTCTGCCAGTTTCTTCAGTTCCTTATCCGGTTTCTCTGCCAATGTATATGCTACCGCTTCCAGCCATTTAGCCACATCTGAGTCCTGAAACACAGCCCCGTAAAACTCTCCCTGTTTTTCTCCTGCTGCAATGCGGAAATTTTCAATACAATGACTTTTAGGCGCGCCCTCAATCTGATCATTCATAGCGCACCACTGATATTTCAGAATCTCCTCCCTTACAAGTCTCCGATATTTATCCCAAAAGTTATCCCTAATACGTATCTCTTTCAACGAAACCGGTCTTGCTTTTTCCATATCAAACACTCCCTTCCTTTTCTGAATGTGTTTTTATTATATCCGGAATCACTACCGTGATCCTGGTGCCTTCCTCCCACTCACTTTCTATGTGAAGTCCGGCTTTCGTACCATACACAAGCTGCAATCTCTGCTGTACATTCTGCAGCCCAAATCCCCCCTCCTGAATACTCTGTTCTGTCATCTGTTTCCAAGCCATCCTGCTTTTTAGAATTTCCAGTTGTTCCGGCATCATTCCAATTCCATTATCGGATACACAAAGTTGCAGATTTTTTCCGCTGGTATATACACGAATCTCTATGTGACCGCACTCTCCCGAGTCACGAAAGCCATGATAAATACTATTCTCCGCCAGCGGCTGCAAAATAAATTTTAAAATTTTTATCTCCTCAAGTCCATGTTCTATACTGCACTCCCATGTCAATAAATCGGGAAATCGCATATTTTGAATTTCAAGGTAGGCTTTTACATACCGAACCTCCATTTCCACTGTTACATATTCCGCTCCGTGGCTTAGTCCGATTCTGAAAAATTCAGCCAGAGCATGGGTCATTTCCTCACTCTGCCTATCCTGATTTCTTCTGGCAGACATGGCAATAGAGTCCAGTGTGTTATAGAGAAAATGAGGATTAATCTGATACTGCATAGCCTTTAGCTCCAGATATCGTTTCTGTTTCTCATCCTCATGAATCTGCTCCATGAGCTTTTTGATGCTTTTTGACATTCGGTTCAGGGTTGCTGCAAGAAGCCCTAGTTCATCCTCCCCCTCATCTAATACCACCGTATCAATATTTCCCGCTCCAATTTCCTTCATGGCAATAGTAAGCTTACGTATTGGTCTTGTAATCCGTTCTGACAGAAATACCACCAGAGCAATACTCACCAGAAGCAGTGCAAAAAGTTCTGCTAGCAGGATCCGCATCATCATCTTCACCGGTCGGTAAATGATATCCTTTTCAATCCAGGTTCTCAGCCCCCACCTGCCATCCGTTCTCATCACCACAATACTGTCCCTTTCTTCTGTCTCATCCTGATCTGAAGAAATCTTTAGGTGCCGCTCCTCATTTTCCAGAACATAATGCTGTTCTTCTTCCATCATCAGATCATCAATGCGTTCCTGAAACATCTTGCGGTCTATAAAAATACACAACGCTCCGATCTTTTGTGTGAGATCTGTGGTGTTATTATTGACGTTCCGGTACACCGTTATGGTATTTCCATTTTCCCCTCCATACCAGACAGCAGACTCCTCCTTCCTGTCTTTCAACTCCTGATTGCGGTTCATAAAGGTCTGCATAGGGCTTTTCCCAAGATTACTGTAAATCCTTCCATAATTATCCACGAGATATATTGCCGTAATAATATTATCGTAATCTGTATAGCTAAGAATCCGGTTGCGAAGTTCTGTAGACAACACCGGCGGCAGTTCTGCACTCTGCTCCTCGTCCGCTCTGCGGAGGAAATCCTGAATCTGGGCATCACCGATGATATTTACCATATAACGTTCTATCTTCTCCGTCTCCTGTGTCGTTTCTGTTAACGCCACATCTGCAAATCGTTCTAAATGTTCTGAATACATACTCACAATGGATGGCTCCAACTGCAATTTGGCAAACCCTGCCATCACACAGATCTGGAACGCTGCCAGACCGATAAAGAAAACGATTATCTTGCTTTTGACAGACTTAATTCTTATCTTCATACGAAGCCTCCCGGTACTCCTTCGGTGTATACCCGGTATATCTTTTAAACATAGCACCAAAATAATTAGGATTCTTGTACCCCACCGCCTCCGCCACCTCATAGCTTTTAAATGAAGAGTCACGCAAAAGTTTCTTTGCCTCATCCAATCTTACCTTGCCCAGGAAACTGACACAGGTATCTCCTGTAATACTCTTAAAAATTCTGGACAGATAATTAGGTGTCACTCCCACTGCTTCTGCTATTTTTCCGGCCGAAAGCTCCTCGTCAGCAAAATGCTCCTGAATATAGTTTCTTGCCGACTGTACAAGAATCTCTGTATATCTTCTGGACATTTTCTCTTTCTCACTGACCATTCTTGTGATCATTCTCTCCAATGCTTCTTCCACCTTCTGCAGACTCTCAATGCTTGCTTCCGCTTTTCCAAACTCCGTCGCAACATCTATCTCTAGTTCATCTGCCATCCGTACAAGTGCTAAAAGGAACTGTAAAAGCAGCATTTTAGACTTTTCCACCGAATACCGGGGAGGAAGAAGCTTTTCTAAAAATTTCCGAAGCAAGTTCCTGTCTGGAAGCCTCTGGAATCGAATCTCATGTAAAATCCTTCGTTCCTCCTCGTACGGGTATTCCACCCTTTCCTTCTTTTTATTTTCAATATCCCGGTAATAGATATAAGATATTACATCCTCTTCATGAATGGACTGCACCGCATCCATCGCCTCTCTTGCCAGATTTCTCAGATTTGTCGCATCTTTTTGTGCCGTGCTTACTCCAATTGAAATAGAATAGCCGAAATTATGCTTGACAGACTCATTCAGAATCTCCACATAGTCTCTAGAAATCCGTCCCTTGCATATCACCATCTCCATTCCGTTATAAAAAAGAGCACCCAAATATTTTTCCCCTAATATTTCTTCTGTAAGTTCCCGAAGCGCCATTTCTCTGGTGATCCTGTCTCTTTCCAGCTGTTCCCCCTTCCTTTGCACCGCAAGGCAGGTCATTTCCGACTCCGGAATGCTTATCTCCGCCTCCTCCGCTCTCTCCTTAATTTTCTTCAGTTCAATTAAATTTCCTAACAAAAGATCATTCCAAAACTGATTCTGAATGACCGGAAGATAGTCATGAAGCTTTTTCTTCGCAATATCGACCCAGTCCTTTAACCTCATCCGCTCTTGAATTTCCCGGCTGACTTTGTGCAGTTCTGTTAAAAGCGTCTGCCCCGTCACCGGCTTTAGCAGATACTGCTTTACTCCTAATGCAATGGCCTCTCTGGCAAGTTCAAAACGTTCGTGTCCTGTCAGAATAATTACCTCGCACACTTGGTTCTGCTCTCGTAGCATACGGATAAATTCAATTCCATTCAGCACCGGCATATAGAGATCCGTCAGCACCACATCCACTGTCTCTGTCTCTAAAAACACAAGCGCCTCCACAGCACTGGAAAACAGCAGGGGTTCTTCAAACCCCTCCTGATTCCAGTCTACGAGATTTCTAATGCCATCTCTTATATTTTCCTCATCCTCTACTATCATGATTTTCATTGCAATCATCCCTTTACTGCGCCTGCAGTCATACCTCCGATAATCCGATCTGTCAGCAATGCATAGATAATAATTGTAGGCAGTATAGAAATTACCATAGCTGCAAAAGCATATGCATAATTAGCCTCAAAAGTCGTAAGGAACGACCGGATCGCCACCTGAATGGTTCTGGAAGAGTCACTTTGATTCAGCAGGTTTGCAAAAAGGAGTTCGTTCCATGAATTGATGACCAGAAAGATACATGCAGTCACAATTCCCGGCTTCGATACCGGAAGAATAATCTTCCAGAAAGACTGTCCTGCAGTAGCTCCATCAATCTTTGCTGACTCCAAAAGTTCACCCGGAATCGTATCCATATAGCCCTTAATTACCATAAAACTCATAGGCAGATTCACTCCCGCATATACTAAGGCAATTCCGAGTACATTATCGTACAGTCCTATTTTATTAATCATAACATAATATGGCACCATAAATGCATTGGTAGGAATAAAAAGGCACATGGAAAATAATACCGTCAGACTCTTCCTTGTTAAAAATCTCTGCTGCATAGCGTAGGCGGCAAGCGTAGCCGCCCCAACAGCTATTACCGTGGCAATCGTTGCAATGGCAACCGAATTTGCAAAGTACAAAAGCATGGGATGGCTCTCCATAACCGCCCGGAAATTTTCAAAGGACAACGTTTTGGGCACTGCAAATGGTTCATTGAACAAATCTGCATTCGGTCTCAAAGAGGAAATCAGAAGCCAGACAAACGGAATCATCATAAATACCAGTACAACCGTCAGAAATACATAAAGCAATGCTCCCGTTGGTGTTATTTTCTTCTTATGCATGGCAGTTCCTCCTTTCTCTCTGCAGAATATTGACGAATACCATTACAATCAATCCCATAAATACTGTCACAAGACCTGCTACCATGGAAATGCCATACCGATTTGCTCCCACCATCTCTTTATAAATATAAAGCGACAGATTCATGGTGCTGTTTGCCGGTCCTCCTCCCGTCATTAAAAACGGATACTCAAAGGTACGTAGACAGAATGCCAGATTCAACATAATATTCGTGATAAACGCTGGTTTCAGTAATGGCAGATACACCTTAAGATCCACCTGCAGGCTGGTTGCTCCATCTACGACCGCTGCCTCATAAAGTTCTTTCGGTATCGTCGAAAGCTGCGTCATAAAGATAATCATCGTCAACCCCACATACACGACAAATGGAACCAGATTGCACCACAGAGCTGTTGTTGGATCATTAAGCCATGCATGGGTCAGTTTCTTTAACCCTACCGCATTCAACATATTGTTCAAAAGTCCTACGTCCACATGGTAAATAAAATACCACAAAAATGCAATGGCTGTGGTTGAGATCACATTAGGTATAAAATACATTACCCGAAATACCTTCCACCCTCTTGGTTTTCGATTCAGCAAAAGTGCCAACAAAAGCCCAAAAGGGATATGAAGGAGCAGTGCCGATAAAAGCCACACAATCGTGTTTTTCACTGCTGTCCGGAAAATCGGATCCGAAAACACATATTCAAAATTCTCAAATCCCACGAATGTCTTTGGTCCTAAACCATCCCACTCAAAAAAACTTATATAGGAAAGATAAGCCAATGGGAATAGGAAAAAGGCAAACACCAATATACAGGCGGGAAGTAAATACAACAGTCTTTGTTGTCCTTTCATAGTACACGCTCCTTCTCTTTCCTTGGGTTATCTACTTATTTTCTGCCGCAAGCTGTTCAATGAATGCATCCGGCGTGAGCCTGTCAAGGGCAAGCTCTTCCAACAGGGACGGCAGCTTCGAATTGGCTGCTGTGCTTAAGTTTCTCTGGATATTTACGGTACTCTCCTCAGCGTTCGCGTTCAGAGCGAGGTATTCTCCCAGAAGCCCGCCTGTTCCCTGTACATCTGGATCTTCCATATCAAGCTTCGGAGAAAGGAACACCGCCCCTTCCAGGGTAAGTTGCTTTACACTTTCCTCAGAAGTAATGTATTTCATAAAGGTTACGATAGCCTCCGCCTTTTCCTTATCATCTGTCTTTGCAGCTGCCCATGGTGTTTGTGCATCTGTAATCACATAATTTTCAGATACGGTTCCGTCTCCAAAAGTAGGCGCCTGAGCAATTCCAATCTTATCCTTGATATCGTTACCAAGAGAGCCAATCAGCCAAGGTCCGTCAATTACCATCGCAGTCTTACCAGATGCAAAATTATTCATTGCCACAGAATAGTTTGCTCCTATAGCATCTCCTGTCGTATAATTCCAGAACTCTTTCAGCTTTGCAGCTGCCGCCTTCATCTGTTCAGTATTGATATCGCCGCCCTTGTTCAGTGCATCCACACCTGCATAGCCTGCCGCAAGATATGTAAACAGATTACAGGTATACCATGCATCATCTGCCGTGTAAAGGGAAATTGGTGTCACACCGCTGTCTTTAATCTTTTTGCACGCCTCCAAAAGCTCGTCCCAGGTTTTTGGAAATTCCGTAATTCCAGCTTTTTCAAATACTTCTTTATTATAATAGAAAACTGCTCCTGCCTTTTCAAAAGGAATAGATGTAATCTCTCCGTCTATGGTCAGATTTTCAAGATCTCCCTCTCCAAATCTAGCTCTCCACTCGTCATCCATATATTCCGAAAAGTCCATCAGTTTTCCTGACTTCTGTCTCGATAAATCGTTAGGATTAAAATTATAATGAAAAATATCCGGCGTTGTGTCAGTGGAAATCATGGTTTTTACCTTTTCCTGATATGCTGGGAAATCGGGATTAATTGTAACTTTTACTTCAATCTTTCCCTCATATTCCTTATTAAATTCCTGTATCAGTTTGTCCAAAGCCGCTCCTCTTTCGCTGTCGGTGCTCCAGCTATGATACATGTCCAATACAATTGCACCCGTATCTGTTTTTTCTGTTTCTTTCCCCTGACTGCCACATCCTGTCAGCATAGTAATGGTCATTGCCGCTGCAAGCAGCATGCTTGTAATTCTTCTCTTCATAGTAAATCCTCCTTTTGTTTTTGCTTTCTTTTATCATACTATTCTGTCCGGCGCCTGGACAGAGAACAGCCTCTATGTTATCACCTTCAAATACCGCTCCATTCCTGAGATTCCAGCTGAGTAGATCCAACCCAGAGTTCCCCAGATATCTCCCTTTTCAATCATTCCCTCATCCATTCCCTGAGGGCAGATTCCAAATCCCTCCGGCTGCATGCCACTATCGCAAAAGCCCATGGTATCTCCAGACCATGACAGAATCTGTTGGGTTGCAATGCTGATATCTTCTGCCATTTCTATAAGAAATGATTCCTCTGCTTCTTTCCCAAGCAAGTATAGCTCCCGGATATGGAAGAGCGAGTATATGTCAACCACACCACCGCACCAGATGGAATTAATGGCTCCCATTCCCTTCGTACAAAATCCTCTGGAAAAAAGAATATTTCCTTTTCTCATAGGTGCGTTCCAGATATAATTCCATGTAACAAACTGCTTGGCAGCGCACAGTGCCCCTTCCAGATATTCTGGAGACTTTGTCATCTGGTAGAGATGATACAGACCTGCCATCATATATTGGGAGGCCTCCTTATCCACGACATTGGGATTATCCATGGTTCCGCCTTGGTAAAGTTCCCATCTCACCTCATGCTCCAATGCATAATTGCCCGCTTTTTTAGCCGATTGAAGGTATTTTTCCTCGCCCAGGCAGTTTGCCAGCGCACACAAAAACATTACCGGAATAATCGTAGAAGCTTTTCTCCCTCTGTCATTTTCTTCCGTAGTGTAGTCCTCCCGATCATTCATATACACTGGCTCTCCGGTCATGGAATAAGCCCGACACCAGGAGCCATCCGCATTCTGCTTCTCTAACAGAAAATTGGCAAAGCGTATAACGCTCTCCAGCCACTTTTCCTTTTTTACTCCTTTTTTCCGATACCAAAGATATGCCTCCAACAAATCCAGCATTGGCTCTGTCATAGTTCTCAAATAATTGCCCTTACATTTTTCGTAGTACATATAGTGCAACCGAGGCGCTGAAGCATCTCCGAAGGACGCAAAGGGCGCTCCCTTTTCTGTATCGTACAATGAGTACACCCACCCATTTTCCGTTATACAGTAATTCACAAAGAAATCTATGACCCTCTCAGCTTTCCTGAAATAGTCCTCACTATGCATTGCCAGATCAAGCGCAATATTAAGCTGACGTCCGGTAAATCCGTATTCCAGAATATGCGTGTAAGTCTTATGTGGAATCGTGTGGAAAGACGTCCCGAATCCGGAAGGTTCCGACTCATACCCATATTCAGGGTCGAAATCGAAGAAAAAACCCGCTCCATCCGGACCAAATTCCCGGTAAGTTCTGCCTACACACTTTCTTCGGAGTTGTATTCCCTCTTCCCTAGAAAAAGGCAAGCGCACTGTCTTCTCTCCTCTCTTCACAAGCCGCCGCGAAAGTTCCTGATATTCCTGATACAGACCATCCGTAAAGGTTTTGCATTCTTTGTGTGCCACCCTGTATTCCAAAACAAGTTCTATCTGTTCCTCCTCCAACGGATAGAATGCCTGTGCAGGAGTCTCCATTGAATCAAGCGCCACACTTTTTTCCCGTTCCTCATAAGGCCAGCAGAGTTTTACATAAGCTGCTTCCCCGAAGCCATACCCTATGGACGTAGTCTCTGTTTTATGCAGGTACCTGCCCTCTCCACGTTTCCGCTCTTCCTTTTCTATATATTTTGCAGGGTTCATCTTCTGCACAACCGTTGATTTCTTATGATCCTCATCAAATAAAAGCAGCATCACTCCTGTCAGGCGATCCTCCATAAAGGAGTGATATGTACTTTCCTCTCGACTTACATATGCACCATATACCGCTGACGGTATTCCCACTCGAAAAATATCCGTTTCTTCTCCAAACTCAAGGTACATTGATAGTGCAATTCCTTCCTTCTTTCCAGAAGCTTCCTTTCTCTTTCCCACAATTCTTCTTGTGATAAAATATTCTTGATTCTCTTTATCACTTTCTTCTGTTTTTTTTACCATATCTCTTACAAAAAAATGATACCCCGCCAGTTCAAATTCATACTTTTGTCCTCTTCCATCTTTTTCAGGCTCAATCTGTCTTTTTTCTCCCGTCTTGGTCTCTGCCAGAAGCTTTCCAAGTTTCATTTGCATCTACGCTTCCTCCTTCCTCCTTATATCTACATTATATATAACTCCAAACAAAAAACCCCTAGAATTCTATCCTGTTTTCAACACTTTTTTTACTTTTCATGCGTTTTCATTTATTTTTTCGTCTATTTGCACAAATTATGTGTCAATGATTCTGGTTTTGTTTTTGTAAGCATAGCTTCTGTCTTTCCATGTTTCTGGCAAGGCTTCTTCCGATACACGATTTAAACAACTAATCCTGTACAGAAACAATTTTGCCGAACAACTCTCATAGAAAGTGGTTGCAATCTTTTTTATTTACGCTATAATAATAATATGTGTTTTGCAGACATAGTACATCGGTAGTATATCAGCTTCCCAAGCTGAGGAGGCGGGTTCG
>OGJH01000108.1_pt1 | contig 102916 bp, 63 predicted proteins | sample 1572021 | NCBI WGS metagenome assembly OGJH01 (sample SAMEA2582098, study PRJEB24529) | metagenome | biome: Human gut stool | place: China | collected 2011
AACGTACAACAAAGGCTCCATATGCCCTAAGGGGCACACGAAGCCCTATTTCGTTCCTTTAAAAGGAACGGCTCCTTGGTTTTAAACCACAAAATAGTATCTATAATACACTGTATATCAATTTATTATAAAAAGAAGAATTCCGTCCCGATAACCATGGGAATATTCTCAATAAACCAAACGGAATTCACAGTCCAAGGGGCTGTATATACATACTTTTTTATTACAAAATTAAAAAAAATCCCATGGTTACAGTCACAATTAATATCAAGCCATATTTGGCTGGATATATGTATGTCCGATATCGACAAAGTTTAGAACCCGATCCAGAGAACCAGTCTCATTCCTCCTCTCCTTCTTCTTCCAAACGACTTATCCCTATCCATCTCTCCCACATTACTCCAGTTTATCACTTCCTTCATCAACTATCTGTCCCTCATCCGCAAAATACTTCATGGAAAGAAATTGGAAATATTTGCTTTGTACTGCCCAAACCGCGTAATGGGAAGAATCCGGAAGTCTATAACTATATCGGAAACGATAGTGCATTGATTATAGAAAAGGAAATAGAAACGGAGATGAAAGCGGAATTATACTCCTTTCTATTGGATAATAAGTTTAATAAAGGAGTGATGTTTAAAAAGTCAATAGAACAATTTGTAGAGCACTACGAAATGGTAGGACTGGTACAGGAAGAAACGCTGATGAGGGCATTTCAAAGATGGAGGAAGTTGGTGAAAGAAGAAAAAGCTATAAAGCTATAATGAAAGTATATTGATTTTGACTTAATCCATAATGAAACGTGATATACTATACTAATTAATTGGAAGAAAGAAGGAACTTTTCTATCTTTGCTAATATTAATCTTTTTCGCTAATTGATTAAGATAAGAAAGGAGAAAATAATATGACCCTCAAAGAAAAACAATTAGAGTTTATTATCTATTGTATAGAGAATACAGCCGAACGGTTAGGACGCTATAGTGCGGATGTATATAATAAACTAAAAGAATTAGGTGCTATAGACGGCTATATAAATGCTTTTTATGATACTTTGCATACCCAAGGCAAAGCCTACATAGTAGATTCTTTATTAGAATATATCTATCATCGTGATCCACAATGGTTACCGGAAGATTATCGTCCTTTTCAAGTTTCGACACAGCAAAAAGGAGATAAGTCATGTTAACTGTTTATCATGGTTCTACTTACCGTGTAGAACAACCATTAGCTGGCGTATGCCGACCGAATCTTGATTTCGGAGTGGGCTTTTATCTTACTGATTTAAAGGAACAGGCAGTTCGTTGGGCTCTTCGCACAGCTGATATTCGCCATGAAAATAGTGTGTGGCTCAATATTTATTCATTGGATATAGATGCCTGCCGCAACTCTTCTTTTAATTATTTGCACTTTACCACTTACGATGCACATTGGCTGGATTTTGTTGTAGCATGTCGACAAGGGAATGTTATATGGCAGGATTATGACATAATAGAAGGCGGTATAGCAGATGACCGTGTGATACGTACTATTGACCTTTATATGCGTGGTGATTACACTCGTGAAGAAGCGTTGTCACGTTTGATTCATCAAGAGCCTAATAATCAAATTTGTATTACGAACCAAAAAGTAATTGACGAACACTTACATTTTGTGGATGCTATACTTTTGCCTTTCCCATCTCTCTCAAAAGAAATCCCCAATGCTGATATTGTAATGCAAGGCAAATATTACAGCATTGTAGAACTTCTTGCTACCCGTCTGCATATTTCCAGTCTACAGGCACTTGATATATTTTATAATAGCGAAAGCTACCAGCGCATTGTCCACCGACTTGGAGATCTATATCTCATGAGCGATGCATATATTGTAGATGAATTGATGAGGGAGCTACAAAAAAGACAAGGTTGACATTAGCCTTGTCTTTTATCCCTATTGTTAAGCTGTTCGAGAAGTCTTCTTCCGATGAAATAGTCAGGCCATCCGGATCGGTGACAGTACTCATATTGTGAATGGCAAAGAAGACATTAAGAAGTTAGCGAAAATTTATAATATGAGTGAACATCTACTAACTTTTTCTTGTTTTTTTCTATAAAAAAGAACTACTTTAGGTATTATACCAGTATTAATGACTACATTTGCCAATAGTTATTCTTTTATATGAGGGATATAACTTAAATTTTTTAATGAGCATGGCACATTTAATTGTAACAGATTTTGGGGCTATAAAATCCGCAAATATAGAAATAAAGAAATATAATTTCTTTATTGGACATACTTCTAGTGGAAAAAGTACTATTGCAAAACTTCTTGCAATATTTAACAATTCGATTTTTTGGACTATTAAAGAAGGAGATTTCAATAGTTTCTTAAGGTTATTGGATAAATATAATATTAATTTTGAATTTACGTCTACAACCATTATTCGTTATAGCAATGAAAAATACTATTGGGAAATAGGCTTAAATAAATTTCACAGTAACTACGAGGATGCTGATTTGATGGAAATGGCTAATACTTCAAAGTCATATGATTTTATTTTAAAATTTATAGAACGAAAAGAAAATAACTTTGCATACAAAGAATTTATCAAAAGTCTTAAAAACCTCTTAGATTTAAAAGATAGCGCAATGGTAGAGTTAATAAAACCTGCCTTAGTTGGACTCCTTTATGAAGAATGTATACCAGTATATATTCCAGCTGAAAGATTGTTGATTTCAACATTTTCTAATAGCATATTTTCTTTACTTCAAGCAGGAGCTAGTATTCCCGATTGCATAAAGGATTTTGGTAGCTTATACGAAAAAGCAAGAATTCAGTATAAAAATATTGATATAAACATTCTTGACATTAAAGTGTCATTCAATAACAATGGTGACACAGTATATCTAATGAATGAAAACAAAGAAGTAAAACTATCTCAAACTTCTAGTGGAATTCAATCAATTATTCCGTTGTGGATTGTATTTAACCAATATGTTGAAAGCAAGAAAAAACAGATATTAGTAATAGAAGAACCTGAATTAAATTTATTTCCTTCTACTCAACACTTCCTTATTGATTGGATCATGAGAAAGATGAGAAAATCAAATGGAAGTATTGTAATTACGACACATAGTCCATATGTGTTATCAGTAGTAGATAATTTAATTTTAGCACAAGAAATATTAAAGAAAAGCAATAAAAAGAAGTTGGTGCTATCTAAAATTAAAGAACTCATTCCATCAATGGCGCTAATTGATTTTGATGATGTATCATCCTACTTTTTTCATTCAGATGGAACTGTTAAAGATATAAGAGATACTGACATAAAATCTTTGGGAGCTGAATACATAGATACGGCTTCTGACAAATTAGGATATATTTTTGACGAACTATGCAATATTGAAAGAAATGAGTTGTAAATGTTTTAATAGAAGATTCGTATTCAAGAATACAGATTCTTTTGATCATAAATATGTTAATTCAAAGTGTAAATGCACTTCTCGTTTTACGATTTGTGAAAATAAAAGTAAGTTCACTATTGCATCTAAAGATATTTCCGAAGTTGATAAAATAAAAATTGATGGTTATTTTGATAGTTCATCAGAGCATAGAAAGTGTGATTACTTATTTGTATACACATCACCCCTTAGTTGTGTTTATATTTTTGTAGAACTAAAAGGAACGGATATTGCACACGCTATAACACAAATCGGCAATACAGTGAACTTATTCTACAATCAAGGATATCTAAAAGATAAAAAAGTTATAGGAGCTATTGTTAGTTCACGACATCCATCCAATGACGGTACGTATCGTAAAGCAAAACAAACCCTAGAAAAATCACTTTCATCAAAAATAAAAAGCTTTCGTATAGAAAAGAAGAATAAAGAAATGACATACGATCCTATTAATGATAAAGTTATTTAAGGGCCTCTTCAATTCGAGATATAAATTGTGGATTACTGGGACGTGCCGTAGTTCCGAAATCTACAATTTGCCCTTTTCTATTAAGCAACAGATAATAGGGCATTCTATCTATTTTCCATTGTTTGCGAATTTTCTGTAAGTTATCTTTTCCAAAATAATCAGATGCATAAATACATTCAATTCCCCGGTTTTTCAATGAATACTCATTCAGACATTCTTCCCATTCTTCCTTGGGTTCACTTACACATATGGAGTATATAACCAGGTCTTTGGTGGAATACTTACTCCGCAATTGTTTCAAAGGTTCCATTTCTGCCAGGCATGGTGGACACCACCTAGCCCAAAAATCGAAATAGATCACTTTTCCGTGATTCTTCTCAAGTATATTATAGACGGGTTCCATGTAAGGCATAGATGTTTTTAGCTTTAAGTTTTCGTGGAACTCACCATATAATAAATTATTGGAAACTGGTTGCGGATTTTCCAGGTAAGATTTAGTCTGATTATATATCTGCATCACTTGTGCACGCAAATGCGGCATTTTTACGATCGAATCAAACTGCGTGTGCCTCGTTGTTAAAGCAAGTGTATCATTCGCATTCAAAGAGCCAACTGTCATTTTGGTATATATATACTGGTTCAGTTCATTCTCTCCTACTGCCGACATAATCTCTTCTACAGATGGATTTTTTTTATCTTTGTATGTTATCCCATAAGCTATATAGCGTTCTACCTCATCAGCAATATCATATAAACGTGCTGAAAGAATCCCTTTATTATAAAGCTTATTGATTGCAGGCAGAAGTTTATGATACCGATCCATTTCTTTTCTCGTTTTAAACTGGCATTGGTTACCATAGGATAACAAAGCGTAATAATAGTCCTGTTTCAGTAACTCTTCAGTAAATAACGTAACATCGCCCATTGGCTTATACTTCGTCAGATACTCGTTTCTCCGCTCCAAACGAAAGTCATATTCTTTCTTTAATTCAGCCTCAAAATCCTTAATATTCAAATTCGGGTTTATACTATAATTCTGTATGTAATAGTAGGCGCTTTCTGTAAATGCCAGTATTTCTTGATTCAGTTTTTCTGCATCACCTGTTACTTTGGGATGAAAAAGATCTTTGAAGTCTATTTCCACGTGTATGCTATCTCCCGGGTGGATATACAAATGTTCCGCATAATTGCGAATGGAAACTTCTCTTAATTTTGCATAAACCGGAAAGCGGAATGAAAATGAACCATCTTCTTGTATGGGGGTACGATATTGATTTTCCATTTTCCAAAAAAATGGAATGATGAGAGTTAATTCCTTTTCTTGAGGATAAAAATCCCGGTTCAACACTTTTCCTGTGATAACAGCTTCTTTAATATATTCTTTCGCTAATGGATAACTGTCTTCTGTCTGTACAGATGATTCGAATTGAGATTTTGCCCGGTCTTTTTGCCCGCATCCGGTTAATAACAAAGAGGTTATTATCAGAAAGGAATAATAGTGTTTCATCGTGCCTGAATATTAGAAAGTTCGCAAATCTAAATAAATAAGAGTTCTTGCTCCTAAATATATGAAATTAATTTTAGGGGCAAAAACTCTTGACAGACAATTCGTCTCAATTTTAAATCTTTTACAATATATACATTTAATTTGCGAGATAAACAGACAAAGCTATAACCAGCGCACAAACTTCCTGATATACCAGTTCTTCACGATCTGCGTCAAAATGCAATAAGAGAGTAAAATTCCAATCAGCCAGGGGAAATAGCTCAAAGGAAGAGCTGTCAATCCGATGGAACGGCCGAAAGCGGTGAAAGGAATAAGAATACCTATTGCCATGATTAAGAAGGTCAGTCCCATCACAGGCCATGTGGCACGGCTTTGTATGAACGGTATCTTGCGGGTACGTATCATGTGGACAATCAATGTCTGTGATAACAAACCTTCCACAAACCATCCGGTCTGAAACAGTGTCTGATGTTCGGGGCTGTTGCAGCTAAATACGTACCACATGACCAGATACGTGATAATATCAAAGATAGAACTGATGGGACCTACATAAATCATAAAACGACTTAGATCGGACGCATCCCATTTACGGGGTTTCTTCAGGAACTCCGGGGCCATACGGTCAAATGGAATGGTTGTCTGTGATATGTCATACAATAAGTTCTGGATCAATAGATGTATCGGCATCATGGGCAGAAACGGCAGGAATGCACTGGCAAACATCACACTGAACATATTACCAAAATTGGAACTGGCAGTCATCTTGATATACTTATTGATATTGCCGAATGTCTTTCTTCCTTCAAGCACTCCGTCTTCCAATACCATCAAATCTTTTTCCAACAAGATAATATCTGCGCTTTCTTTGGCTATATCCACAGCAGAATCGACTGATATACCAATGTCCGACTGACGCAATGCACCTGCATCATTGATTCCATCTCCCAAGAACCCTACTGTATTACCTTGCTCCTGTAACAGAGAGATGATTTGTGTCTTCTGCAATGGAGTTAGTTTTGAAAATAAAGTGGTATTCTTTACCGCTTCTTTCAATACCGTTTCATCCATATTCTCTATTTCTATCCCGGTAAGAAAATGACTGGTGTCAATTCCTACCTGTCGGGCAATGGCTTTTACCACGATATCATTATCTCCCGACAATATTTTAACAGCTACTCCATGTGCATATAATTGTTCGATGGCTTCAACAGCAGAAGGTTTCGGAGGATCAAGAAAGGCAAGATACCCGATCAGTACCATTTCTTTTTCATCTTCGATGGCAAAATTACAATCTTTCTCGATAAAACTTTTTTGGGAGACTGCCAACACTCTCATTCCCTGCTGATTCATTTCTTCACTAATCATCTTTGCTTTGATTTTCAAAGCATCAGTCAAGGGATGAATCTGCCCGTTGAACTCGGCATAGGAACAGACATCGAGAATCTCTTCTACCGCTCCTTTAGTAATGATCTGCCGTTTTCCTTGCTTGTCTTCTATCACAACAGACATTCTTCTGCGTGTAAAGTCGAAAGGTATTTCATCCACTTTGGTGTAGTCATCCTTCAAATGTTCCAGATTCAGATCTCTTACATGAGAAAGAATCGCTTTATCCATCAGATTTCTTAAACCGGTCTGGAAATAACTGTTAAAGTAGGCATGACGAAGAATACGTTTACTGTTGTCGTCGCTACCATCTGCATTGATATATTTCTCCAGCACGATTTTATCGCAAGTCAATGTACCGGTTTTATCAGTACAGAGTATGTCCATTGCTCCAAAATTCTGAATAGCATTGAGATTCTTTACTATTGTTTTCTTTTTGGACATGGCTATCGCTCCTTTAGAAAGGTTGGCAGTCACAATCATTGGCAACATTTCCGGGGTAAGCCCCACTGCAACGGATATGGCAAAAATGAAAGCCTCGAACCAGTCTCCTTTCGTGAAACCATTCACGAAAAACACAAATGGAACCATTACCAGCATAAAGCGAATCAACAAGAAGCTGACTTTACTAATACCTTTATCAAAAGCTGTAGTGGCACGGTGTCCAACCAGACTTTTTGCAATCGTACCCAGATATGTTTTATTCCCTGTTTCATAAACAATACCTTTTGCTGCGCCACTTATCACATTGGAACCCATATAACAAATATTGTCCAACTCAATGACGCTTCCTTTCCGAAATTGTTGGCTCTGTATCTCGGGAAACTTCTCTATCGGCTCGGACTCTCCTGTCAATGAAGCCTGACTGATAAACAAGTCTTTTGAATCGATGATCCGAATATCAGCGGGAACCATATCCCCAGCTGCCAGATACACAATATCCCCCGGAACGAGTTCCGTGATATCAATCTCTTCTTCCTGTTCACCGGCACGTTTAGCAAGACAGGTGTTCTTTACCATCTTCATTAAAGAATCCGTAGCTTCACTTGCTCGCCATTCCTGCCAGAAACGCAGGATAGCGCTGAATATCACCATGGATGAGATAATGATTACCCCTGTCCATTCCTGTTCTCCGGGTTCGGCCATCAGTACATCCAGAAACAAGGATATAATGGCAAGTCCGGTCAGAACACCAATGAAAGGATTGATAAACGTTTTGATAAACAGTATAAACGGGTTCTTTTTTTGTTCATGGACCACTTCGTTTCTTCCATAAATGGACTGTCGCTCTTGCACTTCTCCCAGCGTTAATCCAAGCTTTGTTGTCTGCAAGTATGAATAGATTGACTTACCGGGTTGTGTGGCAACCAGAAATACTTTCTCTGAATTGAATGTGTACTGTGATGAACGCAGTTTTTTCTTCCATACCATACTCTCTAATTTTTTTAAGTTACTAACTGCATTTATTAATTCGATGCAAAAGTAAGAAGGATTTCACAAGGAAGCTGTTAGAGAATGATTAGAGTGGTATTAGAAAACGATTAGAATTTCTTAGATATGCGGGAGTTTTACCACAAAGGTAGTGCCCTCATCCTTATGGGAAGATACGGTAAGTTCGCCTTTGTGAAGGTGAATAATCTTTTGTGTCAGGGTCATGCCTATACCATTTCCGGGAGCAATATTCTTGTTTTCTCCACGATAAAACAGTTTAAACAGGTTTTCCTTATCTGCATCGGACATTCCTACACCATTATCGGATAAGCGGATGATTGCCCATTGTTCCCAATAGGCGATCAGGACTGATGAAGTACGGTTGGAAGAATATTTGCAGTTATTCTCTACCAGATTTACAAAGGCGGTAGTCAGCAGATAGCTATTTCCGATGACTGTCAGTACATTATCCTCTTCGGCTTCCTGTTCAAAGACTAATTCGATATGATAATCCGGATGCGCTTTCAATACCAGTTCTCTGGCATCCAGCAACAGCTCATCCAGACGGACTTCTTCCATTGTTATCTGTTCTGGCTGATAATCGGCTTTTGCCAGGTTCAATAATCCGTCGATCAGGTTTACAATTCGGTGGGAGTCTTGAAGAGCATTGCCAATAGCCATCTGATACTGTTCGGAGGTACGTTCTTTCAATAAAGCTAAATCCAATTCCGCTGTAAGGGCCGCCATGGGAGTACGCAATTCATGAGATACATTACTGACAAACATCTTCTGTGAGTTGAAAGACTTCTCCAGGCGTTCCAGTAGAGCATTGAATGTCGTACTTAATTCTCCCAGTTCATCCTGTTCATTTTTTACGGGCAGTCTTTTATCGATACGCGATGCGGTGATTTTCTCCGCTTCTTTGACAATGCTGCGTATTGGTTTTAAAGTGCTTCGAGACAGGATATAACCCACAATCACCAATACACTTAATCCTCCGATAAATGACAGGATGAGTATATTTCTTAGCGCATCCCGATTGGCGTATCCGTAACCATCATAGGCGGCAGCGGTAACAATATAATCTTTACCTTCAAATGGATACACCAATCCTACTGCCTGATATTCGTCCACATAGAAATTGATATCCCTCTGTTTCAGAATTCGCTTTATCATCTCCGGTGTTTCCTTGACAATATCGTTCTGCAGTGCATCGTGATATAATATTTTAAAATCGGTTGTATAGACAGCAACTTCTACTTCATCAATAAACTTCTGATTATTTAGATAAATAGACTGCATAGTTTGCGCATCTACTTGATTTTTAAGGAATAAATGTGCTTTGGTTATAGCCTCACTTTGAAGATTACGAAAGAAAGCATTGCTACGCGAATGTTCACTTACATAGTAGACAGCCATTACAAACACGAAAAATACCGCAGCTGTAAGCCCTGCATATTGTAGAGTCAACGTTGTCCTGATCTTCATAATTTATCAGTCAGTATGAAACCCATTCCGGCTTTGGTATGAATAAGTTTCGGTTCAAAATTCCGGTCTATCTTTTTGCGGAGATAGTTGATATATACATCTATAAAATTCGTTCCTGTATCAAAATGGGTATTCCATACTTTTTCTGCTATTTCAACCCTGCTCAATACTCTTTCAGCATTTTCTACCATATATAACAGCAAGTTGTATTCCTTAGGAGAAAGTTTTATGGATATGCTGTTTCGTTCTACGTCCTTACGTTGAAGGTCAATACGTAAATCTGCATAAACAAGTTCCTGCGGCAATTCCTGTGTATTGCCCGTCACACGTTTCAATAGTACTTTGATTCTGGCGTTCAACTCTCTGAAATCAAAGGGTTTCACCATGTAATCGTCTGCACCGGCATCGAAACCATCCAGTTTATCATTCGTTGATCCTAATGCCGTCAACATTAATATAGGGATATGGGGATTGGTTTTGCGAATTTCTTTCGCCAGTTCAAATCCGTCCATCTTGGGCAGAACAATGTCGGATATGACCAAATCGAATGTATGGGCCTGGAAAAGCCGTAACCCCATCAATCCGTCATAAGCCACCATTGCCTGATAACCATTTTCTTCCAGCCCGTTCATCAGCAAACTTGCAACTCTGGGTTCATCTTCTATAATTAGTATTGTGTACATAGGAAAGAATTCATTTATCTGAATGTATAAAACGAAACAAAAATAATGATTATTCCCCACTTATAGCCTTTTTCCTTGAAAAATCGGTGAGAAGGCCAAATAAAAAAGGTACCCAACGCAATGTGGATACCTTTATATGATTCATTTACATAAACCGGAAAATGACTCGTCCGGTTTGTGGACCATTTACCCATTTCGGTTGTGAAGAGGGCCCACACAAATCGGTGGAATTTACTTTATTACGTACCGGAGGAATCACGTTCAGGACAGAGATTCCGCTTTCGGGAAGAGTATAAAGCAAACGGTCGCGGCCATCACGAGGCTGATATACTCCGATATACGTGTCGGGAGTTTCGTTTGTCAGACTGATAGTGCCTTCTTTCGTTTGGATATTCATCCAGGAAACATCACCAAAGTATCCTTTGAATTCGGGATATGTGAAAGTCTCACCCGGAATAGGATCGTTATAGTCGTTTTCCCATACATCGTATTGCGTTCCGTGAATACGGTTTTGCCATACACGGTAAGGTCCGGCACCCAGCCAGCGTTTGCTGATTACCTGATCTTCAGGATAGTCGAAACGAATACCCATCAAATCTACAACACCGGAGAAATTGTAGGTGTAATCCAAAGCCAAATCCCCACTCGGGTTGATTGTCCATTGAGCTTTATCCAGATTGCCCAGTTTATAATTGGCGGTAACAACCAGATTACCTCCGTCTTCTTTCACATCCAGTTTCGTAAATACGGCAGCATCCGGGAATTCGCTGTATGTGCGGTCTTTTTCTTTTGCTTTCTCATCATCGTGGTTATAGAACTGATCCAATGAGCGGTCTGCACGACGGGCTCCAATGAAACGGGGGCCATTGGCGAAACTAATCTTACGGTTATCTACAGATACCCCTTTCAGTTGTCCGTCTTTCTTTGAGAAGATGAATGTACGCTTATTCGCTTTCACAGTAAGATCATTTTCTGTCTCTGTATAAGTAGGACGACTGGACAAGGGAGAAAGCTGTTCTGTCTGCTGATTCAGTTTGTTGACCGGGAAAGTCCAGCGCCAAAGTTCATGGCCGTATGGATCGATTGCTGTCAGGAAGAGGGCGTCTGCATTGGGGAGGATATTTGTTTTTATATCCAAAATGCCTGCCGAGTGAGCAACCACGTCACTGCCTTGCACTTCACCTTCTTTCAGTACTTGAACAGCGGCATTGGAAGCATCTGTTGCCAACGGGAATTTTACTTGCTTCCAAAGGAAACGGCAAGTATTCAGATTCAGATAATCGTAACGGTTTTCTACGGAGAATTTGCCATCAAATTGCTTGTCGATAGAAGTATTCATGATTTGCACCGGACTCCATAACTGCTTGATAGTGTAGTAGCTACCCTCCTTTTCGTGATGTGGTCCTACAATACCGTCTGCTCCAAAGTTTCCTTGGTTATCAATGAATCCGTCCATATCTACACGCTTCACACCTTCGTCTGCCAATACCCAAAGGAAGCCACCGATACAACGGGGATGCTTGCGCATCATTTCCCAATAATCGTATAATCCGGCACCATGGCCGCCATCGTACAAACCATGCAAGAATTCCGTAGGCATAAAGATTTCCGGTAAGCGCATGTAGTTCTGGCTTTCTCCGTAAGAGCGGTAATGCATGGTTTCAAAACCGGAGAAGTTACCTTGCGGGTGAATAACCGGACGTTTCTGCGGATCGTATTTATGAAACTCTCCATCCAGTTCGGTATTCCATCCTTTTTCATTACCATTACTCCACCAAATAATAGACGGATGATTCACGTCACGTTCTATCATGCCTTCAATCAGACGTACTCCGGTGGGGGTATCATACTTGCCATGCCATCCTCCCAATTCGTCCATCACATAAAGTCCGAGAGAATCACAAGCTTCCAAAAATTCCGGGTCTGCCGGATAATGGCTCAAACGGACAGAATTCATATTCATGCTTTTCATCAAAAGAACGTCTTCGATATTCTTCGCTTTACTTAATGTACGGCCACTTTCAGGACGGAAGCTATGACGATTGACACCACGTACATTGATACGCACTCCGTTTATATAAAGTCCGTCGCTTTCACGTACTTCAATCGTGCGGAAACCAAAATTTTCCGTTTCACTATGCAAAACCTTACCGGCCTTATCCAATAGAGAGAATTGCGCTTTATAAAGATTCGGAGTTTCCGCTGTCCATAATGCGGGGTTAGATACATTCAGTTGCAGGGAAGTCCAGTCACCTCCAGCTTTTACGGGTACGGTGGTTTCCGTTATCTTTTTCCCTTTTTTATCTAAAATCTGTGTACGGATGCTCATTCCGTCATTAGAGATATTTGTGTAGCAGTTGGCACGGAAAGTTCCATCCATCTTTGCGTCAATGGCAATGTGCCGCAGGTTTACGGCTGGTTTCACCTCCAGGAATACCGGACGGAAGATACCGCCGAAATTCCAATAATCAGCACGACGTTCGGCAAGGTTCACACTGGCATTTTCACTCTCTTTGGCAACAGTGACTTCCAGTAAATTCTTTTTGCCATATTTCAGGAAATCCGTGACGTTGTACGAAAAACGATAGAAGGCTCCCTGATGTTTGGAACCAACTTTGCGTCCGTTCACTTTTACTTCCGTATCTGTCATTGAAGCTTCGAATACAAGATTGACCTGTTTGCCGCGGAATTTTTCCGGAACTTCAAACTCATACTTATACATACCTTTTTCATTGGCAACGCCTTCAGGGAATGGTTTACCATAGAAAGTGATTCCATACTGATAGGTGCCGAATCCTTGCAGCTCCCAACAGGAAGGTACACCGATTTTCGTCCATTTGCCGGAATTGCGTCCGTCGGTACAAAAGAAGTCCCATTCAACCATATCGTCGCATCCGTGACCGGAAAGATATTGCCTTTCCGTTTGTGGAAGGTTTTGAGCAGCCAGGGTAGTTGCCAACGCCAAGGTCGATAATAAAGTGGTTACTTTTTTCATTGTTACTTTTATAATTGTGTTAGTTATTTATTGCTATCATTGTTTACTACTGATACGGATATGCAGCGTATGTTCTTTTTTCTCTATGGCATATTTCCTCAATACACCCGGTCCGCAACTACTGTTTCCTAATCCAAGTACGGCAGCATCCATACTTAGAATAACTTCCGCACGTGGTTTTAAATTACAATCGTGAGTTTCTTCATAGATGTCCTGTACAGTATAATGCAGGGAAGATGCAGAAAATACGTTTTCTACCGCGTCAACACGGATACCTTTATTCTGTTTGTCGGTCAGGGTCAGATAATGTACTTCCTCTTTGTTTCCACTGTCCTGCGGACGTGGATAATGTACGTACTGTTCTGCAACGCTTCCTTTCCAAAGCCCTATCATAGCAGATGTTTTGCGGTCTGGATAGTTATCCTGTGGCCCTCTGCCATACCAGGTAAATGTATCATAAGCAGGCGCCAGACAGAATGCGATTCCTAAACGGGGAATTTCAGGAAGAACTCCTTGTGGCAAGAAAGTTGTTTCCAGATCAATCGTTCCATCTGAAAAGACCGTATAGACAGAAGTCGTCGCCACTTTTCCTTCTTTATATAAATTACTTGTTTGAATCCGGACAATGGCCGCCCCGTCTGCACGTTTTTCATGGTGGAAAGATTCCAGATTTATCTGCGGATGATCCATTCCATGCAATTTCCAGTCTTTAGCCAACCAGTTTCCAAAGCTCTTGTCATTATCTGTCGGAGCACGGAAAACTTGAGTGACGGGCTGAACCGGAAAATCATCGGAGTGAGCCAGCATTTCTTTGTTCTTATATATAAGGGAGGTCATACTTCCGTTCACTTTCTTTTCCCACTGAACAGAAAAACCGCGTCCGCTAATCAATAAAGATTTATCATCCTCTTCCACTTGAAGCGTTCCTTTATTAATTAAATCAGCAGAAGCTAAATCTCCTTTTTGCAAACAGAATTGTTCCCAAGCCACTTCATGTCCCGCCTTTGCCCAAAGAGCATCCGATTTCAAAACAATGCTTACTTTCAGTTGGCAATCGGAAAGAGGATTCAATGAACGGAAAGTCGGCAAATCTATTGTTCCACTTTCTCCTGGAGCTATTTCTGGCAATGTAATTTCTCCTTGTTCTTTCTGTTTTCCATCCACAGACAATGTCCATAAGCAGCGATAAGATGATAAATCGATATGATGGTTCCGGTTCGTCACTTTCAGCTTCCCATTTTCCATTTTCAGTTCAACTGGTGCATATACCTTCTTTACCTCCCAATATTTAGGCGTAGTTTCACGGTCACTCATCAGTAATCCATTAAAGCAGAAAGCTTTTAAGTTCGGCTTATCGCCAAAGTCACCACCATAAGCCACCATGGTACGACCGTCGGGTAAAGTCTTGTAGATTCCCTGATCTACCCAATCCCATATAAAACCACCCAGCATACGGGTATTACTATATATCTCATCCCAATATTCCTTGAAATTTCCTAATGCATTTCCCATGGAATGTGCATATTCGCTCGTCATTACCGGACGGTCGTCATTGGTGCGTTCCGCAATCTCCAGCAACCGTTCCCAGCGTGCATTTTCAGCGCGTTCTTTATCCTCTCCTTCTGCAATACCGGGATTTAAATATTCTTGTTTCACCCGGGTATAAAAGCGGCTGATAACATCGACCGTCTTCGGGTCAGGATTTCCGTCCACTCCCTGTGCCCCCTCATAGTGTACAGGGCGAGTGGGATCGAAATCATGCAGCCATGCCGAAATAGCAGCGAAGTTTGGTCCGTAACCGCTTTCGTTTCCCATGCTCCACATTACAATACATGGATAATTCTTATCACGTTCCGCCATACGGACTGCACGGTCCATAAATGCCGCATGCCAGTCGGGGGTACTTGCGAGTGTTCCACGCAATCCGTGTTCTTCTATATCCGCTTCGTCCATCACGTACAATCCCAAGCTGTCGCATAGCTCGTACCAACGGCTGACATTGGGGTAATGGCTGGTGCGTACAGCATTTATATTTGCCTGTTTCATTAAAAGAATATCCTGAAGCATTCGTTCTTCGCTCATGACACGTGCCGTCCGTGGATCATGTTCGTGACGGTTCACTCCACGAAAACGAACCGGATTACCATTCACTAACAGTTGTCCTTTTTTGATTTCTACAGAGCGGAAGCCCACGGCCTGTTCTATCTGTTCTACGACTTTTCTTTCTTCATTTTGGAGAGTTAAGTGTAATTTATAGAGATAGGGCGTTTCTGCCGTCCATCTTTCCGGTGATTTTATAATGGCTGACAAACGTCCCATCTTACGCGGGCCACGCTGCGGATACCATTCATTCATCCGGCTTGCTTTATGCTCCAAATCAAGAATATCTTCCACATCGCCTTTCAATGTGGCAACTTCTTTGCCTGAAGCATCCTTTAATACTCCCTGTAAGACATACCCTTTTCCGGTCATCCCTCGATATACACTGAATTGCGGATCAATCTGCAAAATAAAGTCTTTATAATCACCCACAGATGCGGGAAGAGTGCGTACCGCATAATCACGGACATGAATATCCGGTGTATGTATCAGATGAATACTACGATGAATACCACCAAAACGCCAGAAATCCTGATCTTCCAGATAAGAACCGTCACTATATCGGTAGACTTCCAGTGAAATCTGATTTTCTCCGGATTTCAGATACTTCGTGACATTAAATTCGCTCGGTTCCATACTGCCTTGGCTATACCCTACCCGCTCACCGTTGATCCAAACATAAAAGGCGCTCATTACGCCCTCAAACCGTAGAAAAGTCTGTCCATTCACTTCCCATCCGGTCGGCAATACAAAAGTGCGGCGATATTGCCCTACCGGGTTTCTTTCTTTATACGTGGTATAGTCAGTTTTCGGTTCTCCCATCACCCGTGGAGGATCTATTTTAAACGGATAGCCTGCTGAAACATAGATAGGCGTGCCATATCCGTTCACTTCCCAGTTGGCGGGAACAGGAAAATCCGTCCAATCTTTATCATCAAAATTTATCTGATAGAAGTTCACGACTCTTTCATTGGGAACGGGAGTCCAACGGAATTTCCAGGTTCCGTCTAAAGAGATTGAGCCGTCTCCTTTCTGTACAGAGAAAGGGGTAAAAGTAGCTCTTGCCGGTTCACGGTTGATCTGGAGAACATGATGATTCTCCCAATCATGCATTGTTTGTGCCTGTGTAGGACTTACAAACAATGCGCCAAGCAGTAAAGTATATATTTTCATTCGTTCTTTTTTCTTCATATCAAGTAGACGAACGAAAGGGCATTTTGTACCCCTTTCTTTTACAGAAATATTAAAGAACAATAAAAGGAGTAACACTCTATAAAGAAAAGCTTTACCTTGTGGCGTATAATTACTTCTAATATTATGATGATGAAAAAACTACTATTTAGCAGCCTCTTTTTATTAGGCAGTCTCGTTTCACAAGCACAACACGAGTATACGATTGAAGGTAAAGTGGAAGGTGTAAAGGATGGAACTCTTGTTTCTCTTTTTCTACTTGACGGAAATGTAGGAAGTACAGTAGCCATGGATACCATACAAAACGGTACTTTCTTCTTCAAACGAAATGCCGGAGAAGATGGTTTAGACAAATTATCTCTAATGTGTACCCGTAATGATGATTTTCCTTCCATGTCGCTGGAGATTTATGCAACTCCTAATGCAAGAATCAAAGTAACCGGAACGAATACCTTGATACATACGTGGACAGTAGACAGCCCTGTAAAGGAACAAATAGAATATAATAGGTTTATTGAAGATTCACACGATTTATGGGATGAGTATCAACGTTTGTCTATCAAAGCAAGAAGTCTGCGTTCTGCCCCGGAAGCCGAACGGAAGGCTCTACGTGCGAAAGAAGACAGTATTTCAGCTTTAATCAGCAAACGTGAAATGAAACTGATGCAGGAACTTCCTGTATCAAACATTTGGATGGACAGGCTATATAAATTGAGCATGTCGGTGAAGTACAATCCAAATTTCTCTTATAAAGATGAAACACTGGCTTTGTATAATAGAATGAATGAAGCACAAAAGACTTCTATAACAGGACAGGAAATTACAGTTAATCTTTTCCCACCTACAGTTGTGAAAGAGGGAGATAAAATGGCAGATACCGAACTTTTCGATTTGGATGGAAAGATTCATCATCTGACTGATTTCAATGGAAAATATATATTGCTTGATTTCTGGAGTAGCGGTTGCGGTCCTTGCATTATGGCTTTACCAGAGATGAAAGAGATTCAAGAACAATATAAAGAGCGTCTTACTATCATTAGTCTAAGCTCCGATACGAAAAGCAGGTGGAAGGCAGCTTCGGCAAAACATGAAATGACCTGGCAGAATTTAAGTGACTTAAAACAAACAGCCGGATTATACGCTAAATATGGAGTTCGAGGTATTCCCAACTATGTCCTTATCTCTCCCGAAGGCAAAATCATGAAAATGTGGTCGGGTTATGGCAAAGGTAGTTTGAAACTAAAAATGCGCAGGTATCTGGATGCTGTCAAACATGAAATGAGTATTACATGGCAAGGAAATACAAAAGTCGTTAACTATCCGGTGTCGGAATCAACCAATACCGATATTCTTGAAGTCAAGCAAGTGGTACTGACAGACACCGCTACCATCGTACATTTCAACGCTTATTATATTCCCAAATACTGGATACGAGTCAGCCCGAATTGTAGATTGGTAGATGAGAAAGGTGAAACGTATACCTTAAAGAAAGCAGATGGGATTAAACCCGGTGAGCACTTTTATTTGCCTGAAAGCGGCGAAGCAGAATTTTCACTCACATTCGAACCGTTGTCTTCTTCTGTGCAATCATTCAATTTCACTGAAGGAACAGAAAAAAATGACTGGCAAATAAACGGAGTGAGGCTTAATAAATGAGTATCGAATCTTAAAAAAGGAATATCGTATTAACATTCAATGTGTTGCAAATTAAAATAGCTATATAAACAGGTACAAAAGGTTTGTTGAAATAATGTTTTCTTCAGTAAAATGGCTTTCTTTGTTATGAATTTAATTATTATCTTGTACATTGAACGAAAAATAACAAAATATGGAAGCGAACGGACAAACACTCTACAATGATGATTTGCTGAATATCCTACCTGACGGAGTTATCATATTGGATATAAATAGAGAAGTCATACAACTGAATCAGCAAGCTTTTACGGAACTTCATGTACATTCGTCAGTCAATGCGATGATGCCTCTTCCGACCAACAAGATATTCAAGCTGTTAAATAAGAAAGAAGATATACTCTCGACCATTTTGGAAGAAATCCGTCAAGGCAAAAAAGTATACTCGCTGCCTGAACATACATTTATGCAGGAACAAGTTGACTATACACAATTCCCGATAAGAGGAGAATTTGCTACAATGGAAAATGAAGAGGGCGAAAAAAACATCTTGTTCTTTTTCCGTAATATTACTGTGGAACTGACACAAGAATATATATTAAATACAGCCTTGCAAAGAACTAGGATATATCCCTGGTATTATGACATAAGCCGTAGTGAATTTACTCTTGATGATCGTTATTTTGAACATTTAGGTATTCCAGCCGGAGAGAATAATACTTTGACAATGGAGGAATATGTGAATATGATTCATCCGGACGATCGGCAAACTATGGCTGACGCCTTTGTTGTACAACTTAGTGGTAATACAACTTTTGACAAAACAGTTCCATTCCGTTTGCGCCGGGGGGATGGTACTTGGGAATGGTTTGAAGGGCAGTCTACTTATATTGCAAACATATCCGGTCATCCCTATCGGTTAGTGGGAATCTGCTTGAGTATTCAGGAATATAAAGACATAGAAAACACCTTAATCGAGGCACGTAAAAAAGCAGAAGAAAGCGATCGTCTTAAAATGGCATTTTTAGCCAATATGAGTCATGAAATCCGTACGCCGCTGAATGCAATAGTCGGCTTTTCTGATGTTATAGGTTCTACTTATGATGAGTTAAGTGAAGAGGAACGTGCCGATTTCGTGCGACTAATCAGCATCAATAGCGAACATTTAGTACGATTGATTGACGATATACTTGATTTGTCCAAGATTGAATCAAACACTATCAAGTTTACTTATTCCAATTACTCCCTCAAATCCATAATGAAGGATATAGAGAAAGAGCAGGTCGTGAAAAATGTGCCGGAAATCGAAATAAAAGCAATCTTGCCGGATGATGATATTTACATAACTACTGACGCTACACGCTTGAAACAAGTAATATGCAATTTCATAAATAATGCCCGGAAATTTACAGAAGAAGGATATATTCATTTCGGTTTTATGGTTAATCCGGAAAATGACGATTCAGTTTGTCTGTTTGTGGAGGACACGGGGGAAGGTATTCCCCAAGAATGCCAGAAAGAAATATTCGACCGTTTTTATAAAGTCAATACTTTCAAGTAGGGTACGGGGTTGGGACTCTCTATCTGCAAAACGATTGTAGAACATCTGCAAGGGAGTATTTATGTTGTATCGGAAGTAGGAAGAGGCAGCCGTTTTACCGTTACATTACCGCTCGAAAAACAGCTGGTGGAAGTTTAATGCCCCCTGTATTCCTGTGGGGTAACACCCGTATGTTGCTTAAAAAACTTATTGAAGAAAGAGATATTATTAAATCCCAAAGATAAGGCTATATTCTTCACCGGTTCATTGGTTGACTTCAGCCGGGATTTGGCATCCATCAGAATGATGGAAGCTATGACTTCTAAAGGAGTGTTTCCTGCAACCTTTTTTATTGTTGAACAGAAATGCGCAAGCTAAGTCCTAGATGTTCGGCATAAAAAGAGGTTCCGTGATGAATAGTATAATATTTCATGACCAATTGCAAAAAATCCTGATAAATTTCGTACTTTCTTGACTGGGAAGATAAATACAAGTTATTTTGCATTTTATAAATTTCAGTGGCTCCCTGAAGGAACATGGTAAGAACCGCCTTTACTATTTCCTTGTTTGCCAATGTTTTTGGAGAAGCATACGAAAGAATTGACGATTCATAGAACATTTTATAACTGCAAGCCTGCAATGGAGATAATCTTATTATCGGATTTTCCATAATTATAGGGAGAAGATGTTCTGTAGACTTCATTAGATTTATACCCTCTATGAATTCGGATGAGAACCCGGCATAATAGATATGAATATCCGGTGAAAAATCAAGAATTTCCATAAAATATCCGGGCGGTAAGGTTATCAAATCATTTTCACCAATATTTTGAAGATTCCCATTGATTGTCGCTTGCATTATCCCTTTTACACAAAGAATGAAAAAACCGGCTTTTACCCTGCAAGGAAAGTTTTTATACCTTTTTAATAAATTTATCCCATACCCTTCTCCAACAATATAATCAGACGGCAAATCAAAATTAGGTAAATCGCTCTCCATTGTGTTATTTTGTTTTTGATTTCAAATATAGGGATTATTTGAAGTTTCTCCCTCGAATAATTAAAATCAGAACATCGAATCTTAAAAAAATAACATCTATATTTTATTTATAAGAAAGTATCAGAATATGAAAAGCAGGACACCGGAAGTATATTCAAACTTCTTAATGTCCCGCTTCTATTTTTCTGTTTATATGTGTGTTTTTCTAAAAAACTTATTGAACATCCAATGCATCGAATGCCAGACCGTCCATATTTTCTGCCGAAAGTAATACTTTGTAATGTCCGGCATTGATAAAGGTTCCGGTAGTGGTGCTCATCATCTTCCATTTATCCGGTGTTTCCGGGAAGTTCAATACGTCCTCTTTCAATACTACTCCTTTTGAATCAATGAATTTCATCAAGACAGGTATTGGCTTTCCGGTAGTATTCATATACTTAAAGCGAAGGGCGTACACTTGCGCCAATCCGGTAGAAATATTCCATTCAATGCTGTTGCTTTTTCCTTTACCAAAAAACACTCCGATCTGTTTGCGATGTTCTTTCTTTTGGAATTTGCCTTTCAGTACAGCCATTTCCGCTTCGTATGATATACTGACACGAGCATTTTTGTCTTCTGGAAGTAACTCTTTCGGAGTCTTTTCCATCACTTCTTTATCCACCTTTTCCCAACTCCAACCGGATGCAGGGAATGCTGTCGGTTTCAGTTCCTGATCTATGCTGGCAATAGCAATGCCTGAAATCAAGGCTTGTCCTGCTTTCACTTCCGGGAAATGAATTTTCAACATTCCACCTTTCACTGTGGCATATACCACTTTCTTACAAACTCCATCGTGACCGCTTTCAGCCCAAATATCCAAGTCATCTAATACAACAGAATCATTCACGGCAACATCAAATATGCGCAGTCCTTCACAGTCGGTAGAAGCGCTTCCGCCCGTACCATGCCAAGGCTCTGTGAAATACAGTTCAATACGATATGTTCCGTCTGCCACAGGGAAACGATATTCCAGTTGGTGACGTCCGAAGCGGAAATGTTGGAATAACGTCCAGTCACGAGTGCCATGAATCGGATCATTGGTGGTACGTTGACTGGCAAGATAAGGATTCAGATCCTTGAAATTCTCCGCCCATGAACGGGAATAATTCGTATTATCCTGCAACCAGAGCTGTCCGAAGCTATCTGTATAATCATCCCCTCCACAGTTGAGACGATACAGATAATTATATCCTGCCTCTCCTTTCAATATCTTTTTATCATCCTGATAAAGAAGTTCGAAGTTAGGGGCTTGCTCCAGACCATTCAATAGGATCAGGTCTTCTGCTACCGGTTTACCTTTATAATATCCTACAGCACGAAGCACATTATAACGAATATCCCGGTTTTCCCACATAAAATGAGTGCCTGTTCCGTTGTTCTTTTTACGTCCGAGGAAGGTTGCCTTTTCATTTGTCAGATCGTTGTATAGCAATACAGAATCACAATTGCTGTAAGCCTCGATAGTGGCACGGCGACGTCCTTTTTCAAAGCGGTTGGCCCATGTATGTGATACTAGGTAAACCATCGGATCTTTTGCAGCCGGAACATAGTTGGCGCGATACATATAATATACGTCCAACGGTTCTTCCCACGGAGTAACCAATCCTTTATAATTGAACGGACCTACTTTATCTATCTTGCGATACGCTTCATCCGGCTGGCGACGTCCGGGATTGTCATGACTGCTGTATATCCACTGGAATTGTCCGCAAACACTATCTTTAGCCTGTTCTGCCAAACGGATTTTAGTTTCCATCAGCTGACACATACGGTCTTCACTCCACACTCCGTTCACCTGGAAATCTCCCGGTTCCGTATGCAGGTCGATGCTTCTCCACGCTCCATATTCCCCATTCAATAATTGATTCACTTGAGAGAGTTCACGGTCGTATTTCGTCACATCTCCTCCATACGTACCACTCCAATTCTGAATCACATTCCAGTCTGTACCCTCACCGCCATTGCAGGTTGTTATGACACGCATCGTCTTGGCAGTCGGGTCCATCTCCCGGATAAGGTCACTACACTCCTGTGCAAACTCACGAGGCAAAGTGCTTTCATTCTGCAATCCCCACATCACCACTGACGGAGAATTACGACGTTCTTTCACCCATTGACGAAGCAACTTTTTAAAGTTCTCACGAAACTCCGGAGTGTCATACCACACGTGGGCGGAAAATTGTGTCCAAAACAAGATTCCCTCTTCATCCCAGTATTTTTGATAATCGAGATGATGGGGCTGATGAGCATCGCGGAACGCATTGAAACCGGCTGCACGTATCTGTTTTACCCTTGCGGCAACCTGTTCATTACTGAACGCATGGCTTTGTCCGAACTGATGTTCATACTCGCATACTCCATTGATAAACACGGGTTTCCCATTCAGGTAAAAACGTCCGTCTACATCGTTTCGTTTTACCGGCCAGCTAATGGTACGAATACCGAAGGGTGTCGAAATTTCATCCGTTGTTTTCGTATCACGCTTTATCATGCTAGCCAATTTATAGAGATATGGATTTTCCGTATTCCACAAGACAGGATTCTCAACAGGAGCCTGCTGGCGAATCACTTTCATTTCTCCCGGAGCTAAAGTAACTTTCTCCACCAAACGGAAAACTTGTTTTCCATCGGCATTGCTTAGTTTATTGACTAACTCTACCGTTTCTGTTGTTTTACTATAATTCTTGACCTCTGTTTCTACAAATACGTTAGCAGCCTTTTCGTCATTCCAAATATGTACACCGAAAGGTTCTATGCGAATCTCATCCGTTACTTCTAATACCACAGGACGGAAGATACCTAACGGCTGGGAACCCTCACTGAATCCCCATTCCGACGAACATCCCCCACATACCCAAGGCATATCGGCAATCATTTCAGGATGCTCGGCTTTCACTTCCAAGCGATTTACTCCCTGTTTTAATTCATCTGTGACATCCAAAGTCAATGTGGTGCGCCCTATGGGGTGGCGTCCGAAGTCCTTTCCGTTCACTGTAATGGTGGCGTATGTACCCACTCCGTCAAAACGAAGGAAATACCGTTTCCCGGATTTTACATCTGCCGTGAAATCTTTCACATACATAGCTGTTCCATGCAGGTTTCCATGTGTCAACTGACGGTATCCATAATAATCGTCCCAATTATGAGGAATATTCACCGTTTTTGCAGGCATCATAAAATTACCTTTCAAGTGAGTTGCCTCTGTAATCCAGGTTTTCCAACCCTCATTCAATGTCATGATTTGCCGGCGATTCTTACTCTCCGGAACCGGGAAACGGACAGCCGAACGTCCCATTGGCTTACTGGTAGCAATGGCAATGCCACGTTGCTCTGCGTTGTTTACTGCACAATAGAAATGATAAACCACTCCGTCATGTTTCACCACATAGCTCTTATGAGCAAACAGTTCATCGTAGTTCTTGGAGGGGATAATCAGGTCGGCCCCTTTCCAATCAGTCCAGTTCACCAAATCATAGCTGGCGGCAAATGTATTGAATGCTTTATATTTACGCGAAGGTTCAAAAGCAGAGAAGTAAAACATCACATACACATCTCCCATCTTTTGGATATGCGCATCTCCTGTAATGGTTCCATCTGCTTCGTGCGCGAAGACCGGATTTCCGGAGTAGCGTTTCCATGTTTTCATATCTTTGGAAAGCGCAATGCCGACACGTTCGCCCTTTAAATCCGTTTCCGGATGACGCCCGCCCGCATTGTAATACATCACAAACGGAGCTCCCAATGTTTTATCTTTATCCCAATAAACAGTACTCTTATATTGAGTCAGTTTTTCCCACCATTGGGCATCTTTATCATGGATGCTCAAAATCGGTTTGTCCAGAGATTCCCATTCATGTGCCGTAGAAATATCTCCTTTCGTCCATGCCAGTCCGACATAAAGCGGGGCTTTTACAGCTTCGTAGCCCGTTCCTTCACCACCGATATAAGTCATCCAATGGCGACCTTTATAAGTCTGAAGCTCATAGCTTCCACCCCATTCCATATCCGGCAATGCAGGAAATCCGCCACGCTGATTGCAGTCCCATTTTCCATCCCGATAAGAAAGAACCCGTCCCAAAGTGCACCATTCGAGCAAATTATCACTTTCTGCTATCCACGTTTCGTAACCACGACCATCGGTTCCACCTTTACCGTTGTAAACCACATAAGTCATCAGCCACTTGTCTCCCTGACGAAAAACGGTAGGACAATCAATCTTATGATAATTGTCTGCCGGGGCAACTGCGAGCCCGTACTTGTATGGTGTCTTTACTTCCTCGTAAATCTGCTCCATTCGTTTCTGCGGAACTTCCCGTTGCGCATACAGAGAGAAAGTGGCGGTTATACTAAAAACTGCCAGCAATAACTTCTTCATGATACTTTTTCTAATCGTTTAATACTTAAATAGTGCATAACCACTAAATGATAATTTATTTTTCACCACAGATTACACAGATTTACACAGATTGTTTTCATTTTCGTTGAATACCCATAGTGAATTAGGGTACTGATATGCATATTTATTTAATCTGTGTGAATCTGTGTAATCTGTGGTGAACTCTAAAATTCCCATTAATAAAACAACCAATCCATTGTTTCTTCATCCCCGGCAAGCCCGGCATTACGCACTTTCGTTTCTGCAGCCGTGAATCCCAACACTTGCAGATAGCCTTTGGGTAACATCAACGTATGTTTTCCGGCCGGAAAACTATATGCATGCACATTTGCCAAAGGCATTCCGTTGATACGGACAGCATTCGTCAATACGGGTTCCGCCTGACCGTAATCATTGGCTGATGCATCGATTTCCAGTTTTGGAGCTTTTGCATACTTTTTCTGGTCGTCTTTGAAATAAGCGACTAACAATTTCACCGGAGCATCCGTTTCGAAAGTGATGCTTGTGCCTTTCTCTCTCTGCTCATTTCCATTGAAGCGGAGCGCCTTCATTCCTTTCAATTCCGGAGCTATTGCTTCTATCTTACCTGGAACATCCACAAATAAAGAAATACCCTCATCCACTTTCACTGTCGGATAATTAGAAATCAGTTTCACGTTTGCAGGAGTCCAGGCAGCAATCTCGACAGTTTCAGTCACCGCATTTCCATTCTGTTTTTCTTTCAACAAAGCGAGGTTGGCTTTGAAATTTTCCAATTCCTTCTCATAGTGTACCAGCAATTCTTTCCAAGTCTTATTCTTTCCATCATCTCCACCGATAGGAATACGACGTTGGGCAGTCTGCATACTGTTGGCATATAAGTAATGTTCGTCCGTCAGTTCCACCAATTTGCGATAGTGTTCCAAGCTTTGTTCCATCAAAGGAATAGCTTCTTCAAGATTCTTAATCTCTTTTCCCCATTGATAATCCAATACCAGTTTGGCAGCTTTCACTTTCAGGTTGAACGCATACGCAAACTCACGATAACAATGCATATCATTCTGCAAACGTGCAAATTCATCCTTATTTGAAGAGACGGAACCTGCTGCTTTATCAATAGCCGCTACCGCTTTATCTCCATGTTCTATTACTTGAGCAACAATATCCAAAGGCATTTCACCTACATGAGGTTGCTTTTTCCATTCTTTCTCTACATACTCTATCAACTTCTCCCCTTCCGGTCCGCAACTTTCATAGAATCCCGGATAGATAGTATATTTATATGGGTTGACAAGCTGACTCATAAACATACCCAGCAATAACGTTTGGCGATTTCCTTCTGTGATACCGAAACGACGCAATAACTTCGGAGCAATCTCACCGCTTTCTTCATAAGCTACACGGATATTGCTTGCATTTTCGTCAGATGTTCCGTAGAATTTGCCTAACTGATGGTTCCAGTAACCCATTTCATCTGTACGGTCGCGATGGCAGTTCCACGCATAGCGTCCCCAAGTCTGATACCAAATCCAGTCACGATCCAATTGGAACTCACGCTCATTGTTCGGCAATTTATCAGCAGTATAAGGCCAATCCCAATATGAAGCCTGTGGATAAAGGTGCAATGCATTGGCACCATGTACATTGTGCATGGCAGTTACCGCCTTCTGAACGAAATCCGGAGATCCCCAGCGGAACGGTTCCAAATTTGCCAGAATATGCACGTTACTGATGTGAATGGAACCCAACGAACTCAAATCTGTATGAATTTTCGCCCAGGGACCACGAGGCTCATAGGTAGTCAACGATTCACCATTATACTTATGCATCGTATAAAGATTCTTATAGAGTGGCAGTGCAGCATCCATCACCAGTTTACAGTCCGTATCGTGTGCACGCAATAAAAGGGGCGGTTCATCCGTACGTCCCAAAGCCTGTAATCCGTCTTTCACTCCCGGAATAATTGTTTTTGTAAACCATTCTACATCGTCCTCCACTGTACACATCGCTTCACCCAGACAAACAAGTAATCCTACATTGGGATATTTTTCAATGAAAGCAGCAATGCTCTTGCGTGTATAATCGGCAATCAGAGGAGTAATGGGACGGTTACGATCCTGTGTTTTCAGTCCGTAATGTTCGGCAAAAGGTTTGGAAAGAATAATATTATAAAACATCTGTATCACAAAGATACCGCGTTTGTCCGCTTCTTCTGTGAGGAAAGAGAACATTTCTTCATTCATCTTGAATGTTTCTTCATCTACTTCCAGTGTAAACGGATAATCTTCCAGTTTCACCAATGAGGCAAACGGATGTCCATTCCAAAGGTACAGTGAATTCATGCGGTTGGCAACCAGCATATCCAAGTATTTAATCCATTGTTCTTTATCATAAAACCAAGGGAAACTTTCCGGCGTATATGGATATTCGTATACGCCATGTCCTGGCAGGTAGGTCATCTTCTGTAACCCTACACATGCACCGCGTAATACCATTTCAGGACCATCTTCCAGTTCCTCCGGGAAGTTCAACTTACCATCCGAATCATTTACACGGTCTATCAGTTCACGGCATCCGTAAATGACACCACTCCCATCCCTGCCGGACACTCTGGTCAGATTGCCCGTCGTCGAAATATGAAAACCTTCTTTCTTGAGTGTCGTGTCATTTACTTCCGTCAACAGAATCGTTTTGATTTCAGGATCGGAGAATGTCGTGTCTCCCTGTTGCATCATTACCTGATAACCGGCTTTATCCAAGGTAGTCTGTAACTGCTCCGCACCAAACAAAACACGATTTGACGCATCTGGCGGAGTCATAATCTTCACGGTTTGCCTGCCACACGCTGCCAAAAAAAGTGTGCATGCCGCAAACATGAATAATCTGGTATTTTTCATTCTTCTGATATATATTATAGATTATATAATTCACTTCTTCACTAAGAGAAAGACGAAATAATCCTCTGTTTGTACTCATTTGTCTCTTTTTCCACTTTTCAGCACCAAATTTCCACTTTCACCCTGCTGTGATATGCAAATTCCTCATTATTTAAAAGTTATGCTTATCTTTGCCGGCTAATGTCTTATAATACAAAACAGAAAACAAAAGCAAACAATATGAAAGAACAAACAAATTATGACTATGAAAAATACGTTCAGATAGCAAAAATGGCCAAAATGGGATGGTGGGAATCTGATTTGAAGAATCAAGAATATATCTGTTCCGACTTTATTGTTGACTTACTCGGTCTTGAAAGTAACCGCATCAGTTTCACCGAATTCCACCAAAGAATACGTGAAGACCATCGGTTGCGTCTTAAAAATGAATATCTATCTCTCTCTAATCTGGAGACATACGAACAAATGTTTCCTATGCAAGCAAAAAACAAAGAAATCTGGGTATACTCTAAAATCTGTTTCCAAAAACCGAATAAAGAAGGAGATAGAAATATGGTCGGTTATCTACAATGTATAGACAGACCGATTGACGATCCGAACAAGAATATTGACTTTCTTCAGGTTAACAGTTTACTTTACCAACAAAATAGTATTTCATATTCATTACTTGCTTTCCTGCAATGTGATGATATACCACAAGTGATTAACCGAATATTAGGAGATATACTCAAACAATTCAGGGGTGATCGTACTTATATTGTTGAAATAGATAGAAAGAAACAGGTACAGAATTGTACGTATGAATCAACGGCTAAAGGAGTATCCGAAGAACGGGATAATCTCCAAAATATACTTTGGGATGATTCTTTCTGGTGGAATCGTCAGATCACAGATCGAAAATCTATTATCCTGAATACATTGGATGATATGCCTTTGGAAGCACAAGAGTACCGCAACTTGTTAGAAGTCCAGAATATCAAATCATTGATGGCTGTTCCTCTTATTGCCAAAGATGAAGTCTGGGGTTATATGGGTATTGACATGGTCAGTGCATGCCGAAGCTGGAGTAATATTGATCTTCAGTGGTTTTCTTCCTTGGCCAACATTATTAGTATTTGTATCGAATTACGGAAATCAGAATTACAGGCCAAAGAAGATCGTTTAGCTTTAGACAATAGCGAAAAGATATTGAGAAATATCTATAAAAATCTTCCGGCTGGTGTCGAACTTTATGATAAAGATGGCTATTTGGTAGATATCAATGATAAAGAACTCGAAATATTCGGTTTGTCTACTAAGAATGAGGCATTAGGGATTAATCTATTCGACAATCCTAATATTCCTTCAGATATAAAAGAGAAATTGAGAGCAAAAGAAAATGTAAATTTCTCTATCAATTATGATTTCGCAAAGATAAACAAATATGTAGAAACACAGAGAAAAGGGATTATCAATCTTACTACTAAAGTAACAGCTCTTTATGATTCTCAAAACCGTTTTATTAACTATCTGTTTATCAATATAGACACGACAGAAACGACTAATGCATATACTAAGATACAAGAATTTGAGAATCTATTTCTTTTAATCGGTGATTACGCTAAGGTAGGGTTTGCCCATTTCAATGTACTGACAAGAGATGGATATGCTCAAGATACATGGTATAGGAATCTGGGAGAAAAAGAAGGGATTCCCATGCCACAGGTTATTGGGGTATACGCTCATGTGGTCCCTGAAGATCAAGCTGTCCTGAAAAATTTTGTGCGCGAAGTGAAAGAAGGAAAAGCGAGCAGTTTACGTAAAGAAGTTCGCGTCTGTAGGGAGAATGGTAAATATACATGGACTAGTATTAACGTAATGGTCAGAGATTATCGTCCACAAGACGGCATTATTGACATGCTGTGTATCAATTATGACATCACGCCTTTAAAAGAAACTGAACAGAAATTGATTATAGCCCGCGATAAAGCAGAAGAACTGGACCGTCTGAAGTCGGCTTTCTTAGCCAATATGAGTCATGAAATTCGTACTCCTCTCAATGCTATTGTCGGTTTCTCTAGTCTTCTGGCAGAAACGGACAGCAGAAGCGAACGGCAGGAATACATTAAGATTGTGCAAGAGAATAATGAACTTCTTTTGCAACTGATCTCGGACATTCTCGATCTTTCGAAAATTGAAGCGGGAACATTCAATTTTGTATATACCAATGTAGATGTTAATGAGACTTGTTCTGAAATTATCAAATCAATGGGTATGAAAGTGAGTAAAGGTGTTAAACTGATTTTTGAGGAATTATTCCCGGAATGTTATATCTACACGGATAAAAACAGATTCACCCAAGTAATCAGTAACTTTATAAATAACGCATTAAAGTTCACCCAACAAGGCAGTATCACCCTGGGATATGAACAAGTATCCCATCAGAAAATAAAATTCTATGTGCGTGACACAGGAATGGGAATACCGGAAGAAAAGCAAAAGAGCGTATTTGAACGTTTTGTGAAGCTGAATACTTTTGTTCAGGGTACAGGACTCGGACTTTCTATCTGCAAGAGCATTGTTTCCCAAATGGGAGGAGAAATAGGCGTGGATTCGACCGAAGGAGTAGGTTCCTGCTTCTGGTTTACACATCCGTACCACGCTGCTGACTAGACTGATTATATATGAACGGGGGATTCTATAAATGATAGTTAGTACTAATTATGAATGGCCTCCAACAAGAAAAGAATGTCCGAAAAATGACATTGGAAAATTTCTTGAGCCAATCTTTGCTACATCTGTCATATTTACGATCCCGTCCGTGCTCTCGTGATAACTAAGGATAGATTTACCGATCTTTCCCTAACCCACTATACTCAAGCATTCTTTAAAACTTCTGCTCATAAAAATGAACTTCTATATTGAATGTATACGTATAAAGTGAGTTCTTTCACGAAAGGAAAGAGTAAAGAGTATTAAAAGTTACACGTAAATCTAAAGAAATATTTCTACCTAGTCTAAAACAAACCATTTTCGTCATAAAATATGATATCGAAATCCAAATACCGATAGAGAGATCCGACTATCTTTATCGCTAGGGTAATAAGGATAGTCGAATCTAGGCAACCTATTCAACTGTTAAGACCTGTTCGCCTGATTTAAGTTGATAATTTTTCCCTTCCCAAACAAATACTCCATTCGTGTTCTCCGGTAAGACAAGGCGTGCCGTCAGTTTACCTTTTCTATTGAGCTTATAGGAAACCGTTATACTACCTGCCGGATGTGGCATTGTACCAGACACTTCTTTCAGATTACCCAATGACGGAGCAATACGAACAGATTTGAATCCCGGCGCATTACTGTCTATTCCCAACAAGATACGAAATAACTCGATATTCGGACTGGCTCCCCACGCATGACAATCTGAACGGGTGGGTTCAGGCATTTCTGCCCAAGTCGTCAGTCCCAACCTCATCTGATCTCGCCAAATCTGCAAATTGTCTAACAAACGATCACCCATACCTGCTATCTTCAATGCTTGGTGTACATAATAGCGGAAATAGATTGTCGCCTGAATCAGTGATGAATCATTCAATGTACGCTCCATCACTCCGACAGCTTCCTCACCTGTCACAATACCAGCTAAGATAGCCAATGAATTGACATGCTGCGAAAAACTACGATGATCATAAGTATCTGCAAACAATCCGCGAGTAGCATTCCAATATTTCTTTTGGATGGTTTCCCGAATCGCAGAAGCAACCTGCCTATAATGCTCTGCCATTGACAAAATACCGAAAGCTTGCTCCATTCTGGCAGCTGATTCAAGCGTCAAAAGATACATTAAATCCTGAAAAGCAGAATTACCCTCTCTTTCGCGCACCGGCTCACCTGCTTCAAAACCGGCAGCCCAATCGGCAAAGAACCAATGTGGTACATATCCTAAGCTATGATCCGGTTTCAACCACTGCTCATACCAGGAAAGCACTCCACGATAGGCAGGCAGCAACGTCTTCATATAATCCTCATCTCCACGATACATCCAGTAATCATGTCCTGTACAAATCCACCAAAGCGAGAATGAAGAAATGAACTGATGTAAATTTGACGGATAACGACTCATCGTGATTCCATCTGCCACAATCGACTGCCTCCCCTGTTCAATTGCATTCTTTACCATATAAGCATCGTGTGTATTATATAAGGAAATCATCACTTGAATACGTGTATCACCGAAATATTGCAACTGTTCGTAATAGGGACAGTCCATATACGTCTCATTCGCACAAAGACGTGCTGTACGCCAACCAATCTCAAGCATTTTATTCAATTCATCGTGTCCTGGTGCAGAAAAAGCAATCTCACTTTGAAAAGGATAAGCAGAAAACGTACTATAGACATCCTCCAGCACAAGTGGCTCGTCAGTAGTTGAAATCGTCAAATTCACATACCGCCACGTACGCCACCAGAGGGTTGTAAAATTACGTCCTTCTCCCCCATCGGCTATCACTTTGTCTTCATATCCTATGAATCTTTTTCCTTTTACCTCATTGCGGTTTCCCTTGACTGGAAATGGATAGGACATGGATGCACCTTGTTTCTCCTTTTCGTAGAGTGCTTCGGCATAGGCAATTGTAATTTTGGCATCCTTGCCGCGACTGAACAAAAGAGAAAGATAACCAGTCGTCAGTTTGCCATGATCCAATAAAAGTCGCACCTTACTGTTCGCCGGAACTGTCAATGATGTTTTAGTTTTTAGGAATTCGGTAGGCGTTTTGACTCCTTCTACAATACGTACTGCTTCAAAACGTTCGAGCTGTAAGTCCATTGGAGGAATCGGGCAGGGAACAAGCAGTCGTCCAGGATAGTTACGTACTCCTTTCACTGCCCCTTCGATACCTGCGTGGGCTGGTAGCCATTCACTGTCATCATAAGTCGGTTGTTCCCATCCCCAAGGATATTTTGAGGCAGAGAGGAGTTCACCCGGTCCTGCTGCATAATAGCCTAAGACAGACTTACACCAAGGTGCGTAAGCTTCGTTTTTCATACACAACCAAGATGTATCTGTATTGACTATCGCTTCAATATCCGTATTTCCTTGCAAAAGAAATCCGGTCTGGTTAAAACTAATCTGCGCAACTGGTTTCTGCTCTGCATAATTCCAGACAACAGCCGCCAACACATTTTTTCCTCTTTTCAAAAAGGGAGCTAAGTCGACCGTTTCAAAATTCCAATTATAAATATCCCCGCGTGCCGGTCCGAGCGAAACAAAACGACCGTTCAGGTAAAGTTTATAGCGATTATCAGCCGTCACATGCACGATAAAACGCGACGGCACTTCATCCAGTTCAAACGTCTTACGCATGTGGTAAACACCGTATATATTATCCGCCTCTCCAGGCATGGAAATCCAGTATGCTTTCCACTGTCCGGTAAGGAGTACAGGATTAATGTCAGCTTGACGATACCCTTCCAAGCGAATCTGAGCTCCAAGTGAGTAACTGTAAAATAATGAAAGAAAAATTAGAACACGAGTCTTCATTAGATATATGGAGATTAAAGAATACATAAATACAAAATAGCACATACTAGGCAAAACACTCTTGCACAATACTTGATGCAATCAGAGTAATTCGTTTTCACCTTATCTATCTAGTTTATAATTATCTTGCGATTTCAAAAGGCACTCGAACGGAAACGCCCGCTTTCATCAGTTCTGTGATATTCGGGAAAACACGTCGCTTAAAAGAATCCCAACTACGATTTTCCATAAATGTCCAACCAGCCTCTGCAAGAGCAAAAGCACGTGGAAACGTCATATAAGTAGCACGATTTATATCAATAATCGCTTCTCCCCATAACGCCCCCATTACTCCCCAAATCAGCCTTTGATTCGACAACGGGCGACCATAACCAGGATCCAACCTATAAGTTTGTTCCAATGTAGTCATTGGCATCCCCCAATTATTATATTCCGGCAATTCTCCTTTATATTGTGGATAATCAAAATAAGTATATTCACTAGGGGCCATAATCACATTATGCCCTTTCTTGGCAGAAATATCCAGACCTGTTGGAGTCATTCCTTCACGCCAATTAACTAACGTTGCATCTTGAGGATATGGGAATAGATAATCATCAGCAGGCGGATACACATTGTCCAATTCCAACCACAATATTGGTTTCTTTCCATATTTGCGAACAGATCCTAAAATATTTTCAAAAAAAGGAATCATTAACTGAGAAGGCTTGGTATATTTTCTCTTTTCCATCAAAATACGACACAAATCACACTGTGCCCAGTTCTTAGGTATATCAGCTTCATCACCTCCTAAATGAATAAACGGAGATTTAAACATCTTAGCAACTTCTCCAATTATATCATCCATCACAGCATAAACCTCCTCATTACCGGCACAAAGCATCATATGACCTGTCTTGCCTATGATCTTCTCTGATTTACGTTGATGAATACAAGCCGGATTTGGATATTTTGATAACAAAAAAACCATATGTCCCGGCATATCCACTTCTGGAACCACTTGTACATGACGCATAGCCGCATAATCGACCAATTCCTGAATATCCTTCTTTGTATAGAATCGTGTACCCGCCAAACAGGGATGTCTTTCAATCCAAATACTCCAACCATGATCATCTGTCAGATGAAGTTGTAATACATTAAATTTGTATTTAACCATTTGGTCAATATAAAATTTAATATCATTAATAGGTAAAAAGTTACGTGCGGGGTCAAGCATCAATGCACGATAATCAAACCTCGGACAATCATCTATTTCAATAGATACTATTGATTTTTGTTTTGTAGTACAAATATCACCAGCTAAAATTTGATCCAAAGTCATCAATCCATAAAATACAGCAGCGGCCGTAGCTCCTTTAATAACTACCCGCTTTTCATTTACACTCAATTGATAATGAGCCTTCGTTTTTAAAGATTTATCAATTAATAATTGTACAACTGACTCTGAACTCTCTGCAGTACGTTTTACATTGATTCCAAATCTCTTTTCAAAAATGGAAGAAAGCGTATTCAACTCAAACTCCAAATTATCAGTTTCAATATAACAATTAACTTGATTTCTTAAGACCAATACCACATTTGGATTTGATGTGACTTTATTGGGCATTGGGATTAATGCCGAAAGATTATCTTGTGCATAAATGTAACAAGACATCATCAAAAGCAGGAATAAAACCACATTCAAAAACTTGTTCTTCATAATACTTAATAAATATTTCTTCATATATTCGCTTTTTTGTACATTCTATTTACAATTACCTCAAGAGTATGACAAACCTTATTGAATTGTCTTGTATTTCTCTCACTTCAAGAGTGCTTCCACCATTACAGGTAAATGATCTGAAGAGTACCTATTATACTTTAAATCATCGTCAATAGTTTGATAAGAAAGTACTTTTATTTTTGAAGTCACAAAAACAAAATCTATGCGCTTAGATACTTTTCCTGTCCTGTCATAGGCATAGAAACTACCAGACGGTCCTTGGGGAGATGTCTGTGTAGATTCGTATGAATCCTGTAGCAAACCGTCTTTCAAAAGAAGTTGTATAGGTTCCTCATCCGGGGTAGCATTAAAATCACCAGTACAAAAGGTTGGTTTACCTTTAGCAATCCTCCTAACCCGTTCTAGCAACATAAATGAGGACTGCCGTCTTGCTTCCGTGGCTTCATGATCCGTATGCGAATTAAACACATAAAATTTCTTTCCTGTCCTGAGATCTTTAAAATATCCCCAGGTACAAATTCGACGACAACGCGCTCCCCAACCATAAGAAGGTATATCCGGAGTTTCCGAGTACCAAAAATCACCATGTTTTAACACCTTAAATCGATCATTCTTATAGTAAATGGCACAGTGTTCTCCTTTATTATCTCCGTCACGATCACGACCGATATAAGAATACTCGTTTAGAATCATCATATCTTTTAATTGAGAGGTACGCCCTTCCTGTATGGCAAATATATCAAATTTATTTCTTCTTACAACATCCACTAATGCATTTAGACGGACTTCCCAAGCCTTATCCCCTTTGTCTCCTTTGGTGCGAATATTGTACGATGCAAGGCGAATAATATTTTCCGATTTCGTGTTATCCAAATTGGAAAATTTTGCCGGAAGTTCTCCGGCAAAAAAGAAAATTAATAGTAGAAAATAATATCTCTTATTTATAAAATATTTCATATTAGCAATTATTAAATATCAGTTTATTTACTCCATTTAAATACCGGATAACCATTACTACCTTCTTTCCAAAGAGAAGAATTCCAGTTTATAACGGTACCTTTCAGCTCGTTAGCAGATTTAGCGACTCCCTGGAAAGAACTACCAGATGGTGATGTCTCATCCGAAACAGTAAATGTAGTCTCTCCTGCTTTCAAAACTATACCATCATAAGCATAGCAGTTCTCATAAGTAGTATTGGCAGTCCCCCCGACTATACGTCCCACTTTTGTTTTGTCAGTGCTAGCCAACGTGCTATTCCAAGCAATACAATTCTTAATGGTTAGATTGCCTTTATCTACTTTACCTACTATACCTCCGACATTTCCTCCACCTATAACACTGATATTACCACTGGTATAACAATTTTCAATAGTACTTCCATTGGTATTACCATTTATTCTACCAATGATTCCACCAGCTTTGCCTGTATTATTGGGAATCTGGTCAATTACGGTAGCACTGGAATAACAGTTCTTAATGTACCCCGAGCCACCCAATACACCACCAATTCCACCTGCGGCACCCGATCCTTTTAGTATTCCGGTAGTATAGCAATTAGTGATTGTACCTGTATAGTTTGCATCACCAGCAGCTAGTCCTACATAGCCCGCTATAATACCAATGCCTGTAGTAGTAGAGGAGATATTGGCGTCAACAAATCCTACATTCTTACATTCTCCGCACAATACACCAAAGAAACTTCTATAATTTCCGGATTCGCAAGTCAGATTTCTAATCACATGATTGCGACCGTCAAAGTCAATCCATTTGTGATGACCATTAGTATCATTCAGAGGTTGCCAGTTGATTCCCTGCATATCAATATCCGCACTCAATACAAAATAGATAGTTTGCTTTTCTATAAGAGCTTTGCTCATATTCTGAATATGAGTAGCATTAGCAATTACATAAGGGTTATTTTGAGTCCCGTCTCCACTGGCAAAGTCTCCTTCAGGTTCGTTATCATGCCCACCATAATTTGCATAATCTTCTCTATCAAACTGCCATTCCAAAATTGGGAATCCCATATCTATATTTCCTACCTTATACCATGGAGTTCCCCAATTAGCAATGCTATTCTGTAAATTCTGCGTGCTCTCACCTACTCCATTATATTGCCCGGTCGAAACACTACCGGCATTATCTTCCGGAGTAAATCCGGAGCAAATCATATCTTCCCATGCATAACATTCAGATGCAACAGGGTCTGCTTGATGTCCGCTCTCACCTTGCGATAGCATGCCACTGATACGCCCTGATCTGGCAGTAGGTCCTGTTATTTTCCAGTTCCAGGCCACACAAGCAGTTATTTTAGCCCCTTCGGAAGGAAGAGCAGCAATACCTCCCACGGAATTGGCTCCTATCAATACCCCGGTAGAATAGCAGTATGACACTTCGCTATTTTCATACATAGAACCGACAATCCCTCCACACTCATCTCCCGTTGATATCACTTCTGCAGTGGAATAACAGTTTTTGATGTAACAAATTTGTCCTCCATACGGTCTTCCCATACGTGAAGCTATTCCACCGGCATATTTTCCCTTCACGCTTCCGGAGACATAGCAGTTTTCCACCTGTCCTGTCTTCTCTACAGCATTCGGAGCTTTCACACCGATGTAACCACCGATAACCCCTGCCCCACTGTTGACAGCAGATTCTATATGTGCATTATAAAAACCTACATTTTTACACACTCCGGCTAAAATGCCAAAGAAACTAGCATAGCCCTTATCCGTACAAGTAAAATTCTTTATAATATGATTATTCCCATCAAAATGAATATAAAAATCACCATCAGGATTCAACGGATCCCAATTAGACACGGACTTCATATCAATATCAGCTCCCAACTGGAAATAAATCATCTTTCCTTTCACTAACACTTCACTCATATTCTGAATCTGTATCACATCCATAATGAGATAAGGTTTATTCACCGTGCCATATCCTTTTTCGAAAAGACCTCCTGCTCCATCGCCCTCATCTCCGTCATTTATATCTGTGTTCCTATCCGGCGGAATACGGCTATATGAATCCATTGGATTAAAATCAGAACATGAGAAAGACACAATAGCCATCAATAAAATGGTCCAGCATCTCATTACCGAGATCACGCTTATATGATAAAATTTGTTTTTCATAATTTTCATTTATTATTTTAGATTTCCACAACAATCACCAAAGGATAATGATCGGATAAAGAACTCACAATAGTGCGGGTAGAAAGAACTGTAGCATGTTTCACAAAAATAAAGTCGATTCTAGTTTTTTTGGAAGGAAATGTAAAGAGAGCTCCATGTTGAACAGCTGCTTCCCGATACGAATCCTTCAGTATGCCACTTTGACAAATCGTAGTAGCTATTTCAGGAGCATCCGGGGTAGCATTAAAGTCACCGGTGCAAAATGCAGGGGTATTGTCTTTTATCTTATCTGAGACTGCATCTACCAACATTTGGCACGCATTTTTTCTGGCATTATCGGCCAAAGGCATATGTGTTTCGAAAAGGAAGAACTCCTTTTGGGTTTTATTATCCTTAAATTTACCCCATACACAGAAACGTTTGAAGTTGGTCTCATCCCATCCGCTGGAAGGAATCTCCTGAGTTTCGGAAAACCAGAAACGGCCTTTATCTACTAATGTGTAGCGGTCTTTTTTGTATAAGATACCACTCATCTCTCCTGCTTTATTATCATCATTTCCGGTGTCGCGTCCATAAGCTAGAATTTCATAATCATTTGAAAGCTGCGTTCCTAAATAAGAACGTTGTTCCCAGCTTGCTTCCTCAAATCCACAGATATCAAAGTCATAGTCTTTGATTAATTGTGCCACGCGTTCACGACGGTTAGTCCATCCTGCACCGGTCTCTACTAGTAAATTATAAGTTGCCACTCGCATGGAGGTTTCTGTCACAGGGTCTTCATCTTCTTCGTCATCTCCTGTATCCCATGTAAAATCGGGATAGAATAATGAATTATCTTTATTATTTTCACAACTGCTGGCAAAAGCAGAAAATATGAAGGAAAGTAGTGTATATATTATTATCTTTTTCATAATCTATCATTTATATTTTTCATATTTGTTATTCATTCCATCCCGGATTTTGGGTTACGATACCATCAGACAATGTTATTTCCTGTCTTGGTATAGGATACAGATAATCACGTTCTTCGTTCCAAGTACGGTCTATCCAACTATAACACAGTAAATTACCATAATTACCTTCTGACAATGAAGTGCCGCTTCCATCGGACGCCAGTTTCACATACGTCACACTTCCTACATTGGGCTGCGACGATGTTGTATAGAAACAGACATCATTTGTTCCGTCCCCGTCAATATCATACGCTTTGTTGATAGCTGTGGCAGGAAGATAAAATCCTTGAAAAGATTGGGCTATGCACTGTCCTTCTTTCCAGCGCATCAGGTCATAATAGCGGAAACCTTCCATGACCAGTTCGATGGCACGTTCCCGTCGAATTTCCAAAATCACTCCTTTATTATCTCCTGTAACATTCACATAACCGGTCTTTGAATCACACATGTAAGGGTCAGGATTTTGGTTTGCTTTATTCATGTTCAATTTTCCTGTTACTCCTGCACGTGTTCGTAGCCTGTTTATCGTGTTGTCAATATCAGTTTGAGTCAACGTGCCTAATTCAGCCTTTGCTTCAGCATAGTTCAGATAAATTTCTGCCAACCTAAATAGAGGCAGATCATTACTTAAATTACCCGTATAATTCATATTATCATTAGCGTATTTCAGCAAGTGGTATCCGGTCATGGTAACATTCATGTTTATATTAGAAGTACGGATTGTTTGTGCCAAACGCGGATCACGATTTACTATTTCATCCTTAAATTCCATTGTTGCATAATTAGGTTGATCGGTAAAACGGTCTCCATTCTTCATTAGATAATAATTTACCAGCTTTTTTGAGAGTCCAGGACGTCCCAAAGTTGGCGAATTTTCGAAAGCCTGCACTCCATGGATTAGGTTCAAATCATTATTATAATCCCTTGCCAATATGATTTCCGCATCAATCGCATTCTCCGATTTAAATAAATTACGGTATGATTGAGAACCGGACTGATATAAGGAATATCCTCCCGATGCAATCATAATTTCGTTAGATGCACTCACACAATCATTCAGATATTTTTCATAATCTTCCAATCCATGATATTTACGGTATGTTCCTTCGAATAGTCCTACACGTGATTTTAACGCTTGGGCAGTCCACCAGGTAATACGATAAAGCTCTTTGGTCCGATTGGTTTCTTTAAAAACCTCTATAGCAAAATTGAGATCTTCCATAATCTTTTCCATCACGAATTCACGTGAATCTCTGGCTTTATACAAATCAGCATCATCCGATCCTAACACTTTATCATACCAAGGTACATCACCGAAACGTTTTACCTTTTCGAAATAGAAATAAGCACGAAAGAACCGCGCTACTGCCTCATATTTATTGCGTACTTTCTGGTCTTTACAGTTTTCCAGATTCTCCAATAAAAAATTAATTGAACGCAGCGCATTCCAATTCCATCCTCCACCTGTTTCCGGAATGACACGCTGCCCACTCACTTCATCGTCCAAAGGAGATACGATCAGCATATCGGCATTGTCCCTGTAAATATCACCATCACCCGGAAAGTTGTTTGAATAGAACTGATTACTATACAACTGTAATTGTTCTTCATTCGTAAAGTAATCCTTAGTCGTCAAGCGATCTTTTGGATTTATATCCAGTATGCTTTCACAAGAAGCAAATAACAACGACAGACCAACAGTCGCCCACAATGTATATTTCATGATTTTCATACTATATCTTCTTTATATTCGTTATTATCAAAACGTTATATCTATACCAAAAGAGTAGGTCTTTGCCCAGGGATAAATGTTCGCATCACTTTTACTCGTTTTCCAGCTATTACTTGCCGATGCTTGTTCCGGATCAATATAATCGGAATGTAGCTTAGTGAATGTCAGTAAGTTCTCACCACTAAAGTAAACACGTATTTTTTCGAAACCTATTTTAGAAAGCCATTTATCCGGCAATGTGTAACCAATAGAGAGATTCTTCAACCTACAGTAAGCTAAATTCTGCAAATACTTCGTATTCACCACGCCTAATTCACGATTACTGCCGAGTGCTACATATCCTCTGGGACGTGGAAAATAAGCACCTGTATTTTCTTCACTCCATACCTGACTCATGAAATCAGACGGAATAAAACTAGTATAAGGCCGGGAATAAGGCCCCCAGAACATGGAAGTTTCAGCGCCGGGATACCAGTTTTGTTTACCGATACCTTGAAAGAGAACAGAGAAATCAATACCATACCAATCTGCAGAAATTCCTAAATTATAATTATAACGTGGCAATGAATTACCGATCACTTTCATATCCTTTCGGTCATTAGCCGATGTGGTCTGTTCTATCTTATTATTACCATCTAAATCGACGAATTTAAGATCACCGGCATGGAGACCGTTATCCAGTGCACTCGCATTAATCATCTGGTTAACGAACGATTGATCCACTTTATAATTCTTCGCTTCCTCATCCGTTTTAAAATATCCGTCCACTACATAGCCCCAGATTTCACCTAACTGCTGTCCCTCGTAAGGATCGGTCAGTGTCCGGTTGGGATTATCATATTTAGTCACTTTGGAAGTATTATCTCCGATGCCTGCCACAATCCGGTAGTGGAAAGGCTTGTTGGCCAGTGTAAAACTATCTCCCCAAGTAACAGATGCTTCCCATCCTTTCGTACGCAGATCCGCCACATTCATTCTGGGAGAGGCAGCACCATATACCCCAGGTAATGTCTTGCCTGCCATCAACATATCTTTAGTATCACGGATATATGCATCAAAAGATACATTCAAACGGTTATTAATAAATCCCAAGTCCAGACCTATGTTTTTGGTAATTACAGTTTCCCAAGTCAAATCGGTGGAGTTTGGTGCTGATTCATAAGCATAATCTCCTTTGGTGGTATCTCCAAAAGCATAATTCAACACTGCTCCGGTATTAACCAGTTGCAGATAGTCATAATAGCCGACCGTTTTTTGATTTCCCAACGATCCGTAAGACAGTCTTAGTTTCAAATTGCTTACATAGTTTTTGGCTTCTGTGAAAAAAGCTTCTTCGCTAACACGCCATCCGGCAGAGAACGACGGGAAGAAACCGAAACGGTGTCCCCGACGAAAACGGGAACTACCGTCATAACGTCCACTGGCCTCAAATAAATAACGATCTTTATAACCGTAATTCATGCGATAGAAGAAACCGAGAATCGCATATTCTTCTTGTCCTCCGGTTATGGATATGTCATCTCCTTTTGCCAAATTAAAATCATCCAGGGATTCAGACAACAATCCGTTACGTTTCATTCCCAATTTTTTTAGGTACTTGGAATCATAGTTACCTCCTACGATCACCTTTACCGAATGTGTATTTGCAAAGATATTATCATACGTTCCATATAAGTTGAAAGTCTGGCGGATCTGATTATTTTGTACTTCCGACAAATAATTGCCTCTGGTACGTCCGGTATCCATTGTAATTGTTTCTCCCGGGTTTCTGGAATATAACACATCTACGGAACGATTTAAATTCTGTTGACTGTAATGTGCCCAACTATAATTTGCACGAACCTCGAAATGCTTGATCGGTTTCAACACAGCTTCAAACGTCGTAACAAACTCATATTCACGATCTCGGTTGTGATGACCACCATTTAGTAATACAGCACTAACACCATCCGCCACTTCACCCGTGTCTGTCAGACCGGTCCTGTAAACCAGGGTTCCATCCGGATGCATCGGTACAATACTTGCCAAAGCGTGTCTCCCAGCTCTGGTGAAAATGTCATTCACTCCCGATAGTCCCGGATAAGTATATTCAGAATGGTAATAGGAAATATTGTTACTTAATTCAAACCAGGAAGTAATATTAGCAATGATTTTCGAACGGAACGTATATTTCTTAAAGCGGTCAGGATCTATTCTAATAATTCCTTTCTGATTATAGTAGTTACCCGACAGCATATACTTCACTTTTTCAGTACCTCCCGAAACGGTTAAGTTATGCTCCCAAGTAGGACGGGTATTATCAAACAAACAATTATACCAGTCGAAGTTACCGTAATATTTATATTCTCCATTCTTTTCTACTACCCATGGACGAGAAGGATCTTCCACCTTGTCATTGCGACGAATCCACAATTCATGATAATCCTCCTGGGTATAATGTGTATAGGGGACGCCCTGATATGTTTTGTAGAACATATCATTGATACCGGCCGAATAATAACCACGTGTCTCAAAGTCCGTAGAAGTTGTCGTATCACCAAAACTGAAACGACCGTTATAGCTGACATTGGTCTTGCCTACCTTTCCATTCTTGGTTGTAACCAAAATAACTCCATAAGCAGCACGGGCACCATATACAGCAGCAGCCGAAGCATCCTTCAAAACACTGATGGATTCTACGTCATTGGGATTCACCTTATTTATATCTCCCTCGATTCCATCAATAATAGTCAGAGGTGCTGCATCCGCACTGATAGAATTGACGCCACGGATATTGAAATTCCCCCCTTGTCCGGGGCGTCCCGAACTAAAGTTTACGTTCATATTCGGTACGGAACCTTGCAGAAGCTGTGATAAGTTGGCAGCCGAACGAGTCGTCAGTTCATCACCGGAAACTATAGCAACGGCACCGGTCAGATTTACTTTCTTTTGTGTACCATATCCCACTACCACCACTTCTTCCAGTGTCTTACTATCTTCGCGAAGTACTACCTGGGACAGATTTCTACTGGTAGCAGCATAATTGACCGTAGTATATCCGATGTATGAGATTGTAACCGTACTATTCTCGGGAACATTGGCCAAAGTATAACGTCCATCTACATTCGTTATTGTACCCAAAGAGCTGCCTTGCACCATCACACTGGCACCAATAATCGGCTCCCCTTTCTCATCGACTATCCGACCGGATATATTTCTTTTGCTCACATTATTGGTCTGTTGTTCAGCGTCCGTAGCTTTCTCCTTCAGATAAATTTTTGTTTTTCCGATCTCATAATTTACATTAGTACCGATAAACAAATCATTCAGAACTTTGGATAGTTCCTGATTCTTTGCTTCTACCGTTACTATTCGATCCGGATTGACGATCGTACGGCTATAAGCTACTGTAAGACCAGTTTGTTGTGTAATAGCTGAAAATACTTTCTCCAGCTTTACTTGTTTAAGGTTTATTGTCACTTTTTGGGCAGAAGCAGATACGCTTATCATAATCCCTAGCAACAATACGAGCAGAACTTTGTGTTTCATACTACTTGCTTTGATTAAAGTTAAACTTAGATTTAAAATCTCATTTATGCTTAGTAGACACACAAGTCAAAAAAGCGGGTGAGAAAAAAAAGAGTTTTTTTGCATAAGCCTAATTTATTTCATAACATTCTTATTCTAAAACAGTAAAGGCTGCGTATATACACAGCCTGTCCTCATTCTATTATCTTATCCAGTATATTCTTACTTGTTTCCGTTCTGTTTCATCCGGACTGTCACTTCTTTCCGGACTTCATCATATTCAAATTTTACCGGCGCAATCTTTTCCAAATCCTGAAGCACCTTCTCCAGTATCGTGTTATCCGAGGTCAACGTATATACATATTTCAATGCCTGCTCATCCTCTATCTTAAAGTTTACATTATACCAGCGGTTCAGAACCTTGACCACTTCTGCCAGAGGAGTATCTTTAAAAGAAATTACATTATCTTTCCACATTGAGACTTGTTTTGAATGATCGTTTTTGATTATCCGACACTGCTCACTTTCTTTATTATATATCAGTTTTTCACCCGGCAGTAACGGGTATTCTTTTGCAGAGGAGAGAGTCAGATTTACATGTCCTTCATCCAGACAAATCACAATATCTTTATTTTCCGGGTAGGCTTGTACATCGAAAGAAGTACCCAGTACATGAACAGAAGGTCCGTTCAGATTAACAATAAACGGACGTTTTTTATTCTTGGCTACCACGAAATAGGCTTCTCCCACCAGAAAAACTTCCCGTTTACCCAATCCGAACTTTTTAGGATACTTCAACCAGGAATCCGAATTGATATAAACTCGTGTCCCGTCTTGAAACATCATCTGTATCCGCTCTCCTTTGGCAACACGAATTTCCTCATATTCCGTAGTGCCGAATAAATCCACCCGGGAATTGATCTGTAAATAAAGACCTACCAGGAAAATAACGGGAATCAAGATTGCAGCTACACGGAAGCAGATACGTTTGATCTGTTTACGTGATATGTTCTTTTGGATTTGGTGGTACATCTTTTCTGAAGGTATAATATGGTCCACATATATTTCTGCCGTTTCGGCATTTAAACATTCCGCCTCCCGAATCATCACAGCATCCAGATAAGTATTCCCTTCTTCTGTGGCAAACCATTCCGCCACAATTTTTGCATCCTCCAGCGTAGCAACTCCGGCAAGCACTTCTTCTATTTGTTTATCAGTGGGTCGATTCATTCTCTTTTTATCTTAAATAGTGGACACTCAAATATGTCATTAGTGTGACAAAAGTAACAATTATTAGCATTTTACTTAAATGAATACGTAGCATTTTCAATGCTTCCGAATAATGCGTTTTGACTGTATTAACAGACAGATTCATCCGTTCGGCTATTTCCTGATTCGTTAGTTCCTCTTTCACTTTCATCAAACAAATACTGCGTTTCTGTGGCGGAAGCATATCTACCGCTTTATAAAAAGAGGCCATCAATTCTTTCTTCTCCAGATTTTCTATCAGATTATCTTCGTAGACAGGCGCCGATTGTGCTATCTCATAGTTCTTACTGATTGCACTATTCTCATTACGAATCAGATTTAAGACATGATTTTTCGTCATAGTGAACAGATAGTTTTTAAGGCTGATTCCTACATGTAGTTCCGACCTAAATTCCCATAAACGGGCAAAGACATGTTGCACTACATCTTCTGCCATGTCTGCATTCATTAAATAACGGTAAGCTAATACATATAGCAGCTTATGATATCTGCCATAAGCCTGTGTAAAAGCTCCTTTATCTCCTTTTTCTATGAAGGAAAAGAGCTTCTCGTCATCTGTATTAGTGTATTGAGCTGATTTATCTAACATTCCTTGGATTTTGTTTAATTGTTTTTCCAAAAGAACAAAAGGCGCATTACAATTATGTATCTTTCACAAAACAAAAGTAGTAAAATTTAGAAAAGGTAATGCATATTCCTATAAAAAAAGTCCCTGATTAACAATCTCCACTATAAAAGAGGATCCGTTAATCAAGGACTACTCCACTAACTAATTAACAATGAATTATAAATGATAGGTAACAATTCTTTCTTCGGGTGAATCAATCCGGAGACGCCACACTCCTTCCGATACTTTCTCCGGTATTCCGATATTTGCTTTGGGTGGACGCCGACTATTGATTGTCAAATAGCCTTCCCCTTCTGTAGCTTTCACTTTCATCGTTTTGCCATTCATATAAACATGGATATCGCCATTCGGAGTGGGTACAGTACCCTCCATCCATTTCAGTCCTCCCAATACAGGAGCAATAGCAAACTCCTTATATCCTTCTTTCACAGGTTTCACACCTAAATAATATTTGCCGAGCAGATAGATAGGACTTGCTCCCCAGGCATGACACAGACTCTTGCCATAAGGACGGCCGTACATGGCAAGATGTTGCGTTCCAGTTTCTTCAGGGTTGTATTTTTCCCAGAAAGAGGTAGCACCCTCCTTCAACATGCCGCCCCAGTAAGCTTTCATTTCCTTCATGACAGCCTCCTGTTCACCCAGAGCACAAAGAGCTTCCAATTCATAAAAACGCATATAAGGCGTTGTGATTTTCAGAATGCTGTCATTCAGAAGAACAGAGTTCTTGATGGCTTGCTGCTTATCTGCGTTCAGATACTGGAAGAATACAGAAAACATATTGGCATAACGCGTCACAGCATCACTTTGCTGACCATTCACACGATTATGCACAAATGCCTGTTTCTGATTGTTCCAGAAAGTAGGTTCTAACTTTGCTTTCAGAGCAGCGGCCAGCTTCTCATACTTCTGCTTCCCAATCTCATCCCCAACTAAATCAGCACACAAAGCCATTGTTTCCAGACTTCTGCAAAATAAAACTTGCTCAAAAGAAAGTTCCCCTTTTTTATCCAGATAGCCGTCCGCCCAGTCCACAAATACCCAATCACCGGTCATACCTTCCACCATGCCATTTTTATTTGTACGTCCCAAGACATAATCCATCATCGTTTGCATACGTGGATACAGTTGGTTGACAAAGTGGCGGTCGCCACTATACATATAATAATCATATACGCTAAGGAACCAATAGAAAGTATAGTCCATAATCGTATTGCTATGGCTGGTCACAGGATCTTTGCCACGAAGCAGCCAGATTGTACGTTTCACGGATTCACTATCGAAGAAAAGATAATAATTCATCAGATAACTTTGGATAGCATCACCACTCCATACCCAGCGGTCGCGTTTGATACCGTCAATAAAGAACTCGCGGGTAGTGAGATGCATGGTATAGGCCCCCACTTCCCAAATACGGTTCAATTCTTCATCATTGCAACGGAAACTTCCACGATACTCTTCAGGAAGATATTCATATTGCATGGATACTTCTCCTATTTGTACACCCGGTTCGTGGGTAACGTAGACATATCGAAAAGCTTTACTGTTCTCCAACGTATATTCGTTATCAGAACTATTTAAGGGAGAAGTGCTACGGATGGCGAGGTCAGTCACTTGTCCCGGTTCTAACAACAGTTTGTCCAAAGTTTCACAATATGCTTTATCCTTTGCTTCTTCCGGACTTTCACCATAATAAATCTCTATTTTTCCTTTTCCGGAAAGATTCTTCAATGTGATAAATCCGAATGTCTCTTTTCCAAAATCATAAAGAATACCTCCTTCAGCCTGTTCTGTCTTCGCAACAGGTTGCTGCGGTTCACGCATCAGACTGAATTGGGAAGGAAGCTGGGTAGCCCCGTCAAAGTTCCAACATCCGGCATCCATATAGATCGTAGCAGATGTGTCACTGGCTTTTCCGCCCTCATCAATCCATTCTTTATCTTCGTAAGTCACTCGCCAGGAGGAATCAGAATTCACTGTCTTCCCTTTCACATAAATAGTGGGAGGAGTAGCCTGATTCCAGACTTTGATGTTCAGGTTATGCTTACCGGCAGGAAGAGTCATCGTCTCCGGCATACCGAATTGAAGCTTTCCATCCAGCTTGACATTATACTTTCCTTCTGCAGCAATAAAAATCTCTTCCGGCTCGGAAAGATTCAGTTGCTTGCTGAATTCAACAACTACATAATGACTGTCCGTTTTCCAGAAAGGAGGGAAAAATGCACCCCGTTCCGTACGACGGTTGTTCATTTGATTTCCCAGCCAGATTTCATAATCTCCCGGATACCAAATCCAGGTCTGGGCAAATGTGCTACTTGCCAAAGACAAGGCACCAAGCAATATCATATATTTCTTTTTCATTATTCTTTCTATTATTAACCGACTAATCACTATCGGACATTCAGCAAATCCTTGTATTCTGTTTCCAATCCTGCACGTTCACGAATAGCATCATCCACTTTCGGACCGTTATTCTCCCATACATTTCCGGGGCCATTGGCATTTTGCAGATACTTCTCCCCTTCCGTCCAATTATCACGAACAGTAATAAAAGAAGAACCCTCATCTGTATAAAGGTAGAACCAATGATTAGGATCGTGCACATACCCCGGTTTATAGATACTATGCGCACAATTTTCCGTTACATAACTTTTGGGCTGTGAACCGAGCGTGTAAATAGCCGCTACATCATACATGTGTTTCGCATAATGATGAATCAGATTTGCATGAACTCTGTTATTACGCATACAATTCACAGTTTGTGTCCATCCCCAACCAAGACTGATGCCACTATAAGGAACTTCACTGATTTCATTATGCTCGATATTAATATCACTCACATACCCCGCAGCAATGGCAAGACATCCCCAGTCCTCATTACCAACTTCCGTGAAATGGCAATTATTGATTTGTTGGTGTGTACATACTTCCCGGCGGTCAGCAGGATCATAAGGCAAATGCGTTTCGTGAGCAGCCGGAGAAAAACTACCGATCAGCAAACCATTTCCTGCAATATCGCGAAAGAGACAACCACGAACAATACCACCCTGCACCGCTTCTTCATAATCCAGTCCGGTAGAACCCAGATGTTCAAATCGGCAACGCTCAAAATCAATCTGCCTGGCAGCAGCTATCCGGACAGCAGCCGCAGGACGACCCAACCATCCCTGATTATCCAACGGATGATTCAGATAATCCCGTTGCATCTTTGGATCAATCCGGTACCCATCTGTCAGATACATACCTGCCTGAAGAGGCACATGTCCTTTCTCCGACGGACGCATCCACGTAGTATAAGAAAAAGTAATTTTCTCAAAACGAATATGACACACAGGACGATCCAAAGTACCTTCTACCTGCACTAACGTCTCAACGGCGGGTACCATCACTTCCTCCTCCTGCATCTTCTCTCCTTCCCGTGGATAATAATACACTCTACGGGCATCCATATCGTGATACCATTCGCCCGGCACATCCAATAGCTCACGGGCATTCGTCAGATAGAAAGCTGAATTATGTCCGTCCGTCGTCACCATTGGACGCGGCCAAGGATGTTCAAACTGAATCCGGCTTTCCGGCTGGTGAAAACGTACCGCCGCACTATCTCCCTGCACCTCAATAGAGCGAATCCGAAGATTAGCCACACACCACATCTGATGGATCACCATCTCGGCATATTCAGCCTTCAATTTTCCCTTATTATCAATAAGTCTGCGTACCGCAACCGCAGGAACATAAAGAACTTCATTCTTTTCATCCACGCTGCAAATACGGTTCATCTTTTCGAAATCCTCTACATCACGGGCACGGACAGCCTTTTCTCCATTCACCCACAACTGACGAAAATCCAATGGACGCCCATTAAATGCCGGCACATCTGCCACCCAGAGCTTTCCTTGTTTCTTCCAATTCTTGATACGGACTCCTCCACTCAACACCACCTTTTCATCGGTTGCCGAACGGATCACCGTCGGTGATTCCTTTGTCCCACTATCTTCCGGACGAATAAAAACCGGCTCATACAGAGCGTACGTTCCACCCTCCATATAAATAGTGATTCCTCCCTGTACACGGTCATCTCCCGTCCTCCGCCACTCACGCGCCTGCCGTAAAGCAGCAGTCAGCGTTGCTTTGGGAGACTGGCGGGTTCCATCATTAAAGTCATTACCTTTGGGAGAAACCCATATCTCACCAGACCATAACCAATGACTGCACAAAATACATATAGCCGTTAAAAATAACTTTCTCATCCTCATTTCTTCATTTCTGTATCATGATTTATCTGGCAAGAGGCATCCATACGGTCATCTCTCCTTTTCCTCTATTTCCCCAGGCATAATAAGGGATCAAACGAATATCCACCGTCTTCTCTGCCTGAACCACCGGACGATAAAGTATCCCTTCCCACGAAGTTGCAGATGCCAGACGCGCTTTACCTTCGAGCGCTACAATCGGACTACCCTCAATCGTGATCTTCTTCGGAGTCAATTTTATATCAGCAGGGATCAATACATTATCAATCTTCTCTCCATTCGCTATATCCATATTTTCCAGACAATAAACCAACGGTCCGCGCTTCACGACCACCTGATTACGAATCTCCTCTGCCAACGGATGAGCTTCGAGCAAACGCACAGGCATATCCATCACTAACTCCACTACATCCCCCTTTTTCCATGCACGATTTACTTCCGCATACGAATTTGCCTTCGCATTGACTTGCAACGGCTGTCCATTCACCCTAAGCGTAGCCTTTTCACACCATTCAGGAATACGTAAGAAGAGCGAGAAAGTACCCGCCTTACGAGGAACTTTATCCAACGTTACGCGTACATTTCCATCCCAAGGATAATCCGTTTCCTGCGTCAGAGCTACTTCTCCCTTCTCTTTCCAAGTCGTTGTCAATGTATTTGCCCCATACAAATTGCAATAAATCCCTTCCGGACTCAATGTATATGCATAGTTTTGTGCCTGACACAGCGTACGCAATGTGTTCGGAGGACAGCAGAAACAACTGATATATTCCGTCCGTTCCTTCGGCCAACGAAGCGTGTAAGGAAGATCGGCACTGATACGAAGCGGATTCGTGTAGAAATACTTCTTTCCATCCAGACTAATACCGCTCAATACACTATTATAAAGACAAGTCTCCACAAGATCGGCATATTTCGCATCCCCTGTCACTTCCAGCATCCGCCAGTTGAACAACATATTACCGATATTAGCACACGTTTCATTGTGAGCAGTGCTATTCGGCAGCTGATAAGGACGTCCATAACTCTGATGCACTTTCTGAATACTATCCGGCTCATAACACGTTCCATCGGGCGATGTACCATCATAAAGAGCACCGCAAGCACCGGTCACATACATTTTCCGGGTCACGATATCATTCCAGATACTAGTCAGATTCTTCATTAATTGCTGCTCACCGGTTTCTGCATATACATCCGCTACTCCGGCATACAGATAGTTGGCACGTACCGCATGTCCCATCGCACGATATTGATCGCGGAAAGGAATACGGTCCTGATTATCGTCCGTACCGTTCTCCACCATACCACGGATATCAATCAGATTCTTTGAAAGTTCCAGATAACGGGGATTTCCGGTAGCCCGGTACATTTCAACTACCCCCATATAATGAGAGGGACAAATAGCATTGCGAGCCAGTTCAGCAGAAGCCGTTTCATAAAAATGACAGAGGAAATCCGTCGCTTTCACAGCAGCATCAAAAAGAGTAGTCTTTCCGGTGGCACGACGATGCACAATACCCGCCATCATCAAGTGTCCCAGATTATAAGTCTCAAAGTTCAGCCGATTGGCAAAAGCTCCTTTTTCATCCTCGTCACCTACTTTCGTTCCAATGACCGTTTGTTTATGCTGATCCTCCAATGCATGAGAGTCAATCCCTTTATTCAGTTCTTCGATAACAACAGGCGTATGTATATAACCGTCTGCACGTTGCGCTTTTACGACACAAGTAATAAAGTTATCCATTAACTTGTCCAACTCTGGATCTTTATTAACTGCATAGACAGAAGCCACACCTTCCATCCATTTATACATATCTCCGTCATGAAATGGAGGTCCCCAATGCTCTCCTTTGCATACCCCGGCAGCAATCTCAAAATTACGGAAACCGTGAGAGATCTCCGGCGCGTTCCAAGTGTTCCACATACTCTGCAGGGAAGTCCGGCTAAATACCTGAAAGCGATCTCCCCAGAATCCATCCGTCCAATGTACGGCACCAATTCCGGTATTCGCCATCTTCGCAAAACGGCTCTGACTCATATCCGTCAATCCATTGCTTTGCGCAAGTGCTCCCGTAACGGAGGCGGAAGCCAAAAGAAGTAACAGTTTTATCTGTTTCATTAATATGGATAATTTAAAATTTACACAATATCTTTATAAAAAGACGTGATTATCCGTATTTTGTACTCAATAAAACAAAAAAGCGAAGATTGCCAAGCAACCCTCGCTTTCAGTAAAAAATATCTGAACTAACCTTTTATTTCTTGTTTATCAGGCGTATAATTCAATCCAGCCTTCCTCGCCTGCGAATGTTGAAACTGTCGGGCAATCTTGTATTCATGTCCCTCTTTCAGCAAAAAACTCCCAGTCTGCTTGAACCAAAAGCCGACATTCGCATCTATACATTGCTGCCGGATATCCAGCACCCACTCGTAGTCACACATTCGGGCTTCCTTTCCCGACTCTCCTCCGGCAACCACCTGTTCCACCCAATCCCCTAACTCACCTCTAAAATCAATCCGGCTAAGAAGCGGCTCGCAGATAATAATTTTATGTTTAATAGGAATTTCTCTATAAATAGGTAGACGAAAATCCACCCTATCCTGATTCTCCATTGTGCAGCAGATTGTAACGTTCTCATACCCATCACCCCAATCCGGAGGCAGACACTGTTGTAATCGATCGATTCGTTTGGTGATAAAAAGGAAATGCAAGTCCTGCCGTATCCGTATCATCTCCCATGCTTCGGCACGCCATTCGTCGGCATCTTCTATCAGAAAATCCGAAGTAAAACAGGTATATACCAGATTTCCCGAAGGTATCTTATACGTACCGTTCTTTTTTCGAAGCAAAGGTAAATCAAACTTCTCTGTCTTTGTCACCACCGAACTGTCTTTTCCATATTTACCATCCGTCCGGTACACATAACAATGCCGACAGCCCTCACTCAATTTGTGACAGCCGTGCCAGAGATTCCACATTGAAGCCTTTTCACCCATCTTCTTTTTTTTCAAAGATATATTTAATCTATGATATAACCATAAAAAGAGTGCACCTTATTCTTCAACAGAATAAAGGTGCACCAAAACACAAACAAAACAAACAATAGAGCGACCTTCACAGGCAGCCGATCCACGAGGGATCTTTATCTTAGTCAGCCCATCTTGACGATGGCAGCTTTCTTTTACCATATTTTTTTATCCAGGCATAAGATTTTCTTTTCCTTAGATAAAGTGAATCTCCACAATGTATCGACGCTTCCCAGTCGAAAATGGAGTGATTCCGGAACATCCGTTCCACCCAATACAGGAAATGATATGCGGACAAAGGTATCAACATAAACCACCATGATATCCACAGCGATACCCCTACTACCGGCACCAATGTAGGCAAAAAGCATTCCGTGTATTGCCTTACATGAATCCGGTTTTCCATTTCCTCCCAAAATTCTAATTGCTTATAACGGGTAAAGTAGCACCCAAAAATCATAAAAGAATGTTTCTTTTTATCGAGAAGACATTTTGCTAATCGACTATTATATATAATCATTAATCCCTAATATTGTTTGTTAGTTACCTTCTGCAAAGGTCCGTATAATCACAAATACGGCAAATTATATTCATGTCTAAGAGAACAATATCTGTTTACAAACAAGACTAATAGCAAATATTATAAATAGCCTGTTTCGATATATGCAAAATTCAAACTCAAAAGCTACCACTTTTACGTTATTCGCACATTTAGGGCTACACAATTCCAATTATCACAATAAAAAATTTCGCCCTCATTCTCATTGTATATCCCGATGATGAATATGAATATTATTGAACAATCACTCCATTAAGCCCGATATACCTCTACAAAGATAGTATTATTCTATATATTTCTATGCAAATCCTCAAAAAAGAATTCTCCTCTTTTTATAAATAAAGTAAAGTAACATCAATGCCGATATACTAATTATTAGCCTCCAACTTATATTTTTCCTATAATATAAGCTATTCTCTTCCTCCTCACAAACCACTTTATGATGATTCGTGTCGATGAAAGATGATATTTGAATATCCTCTTTCTCATCTATCCTCTCTTTCTTTTCAAAAACCTTATTCACCGTCTTTCTGCTACCTGAAATAAAACAGGTGGAAGAGAAATCCCCTGTCGCAGTATCTTTCCCCAATACCACCAATATTTGTTCGGTAGACTCCTCCATCCGTTCCAGCATCTTCCTTTCCTGATTAACATCATACGAAGCCACATGGGAAGAATGCCCGGAAGAACTTGAATCCATCTGCACCTCATTGCTTCTACTGATAACTTCCTTCTTACTCCTGCATCCCGACAACACCCCCGGAAGAACAAGAATCAGCAATAAAACAAACAGCAGCTCCCTCCCACTCTTCATAAACTCCCTCACATCAAAACAAGGACACGCTTTCACATATTCATAAGGTTCGATCACCCCGTCTCCATTCAAATCCGGCGAAGTATCCCGGTGTCCCAATACCTGAAGAATAGCATATTGCCGTTGCAAATCCATTATTACTTGATAAAGTACACGTTTTTGAGCATTTGTCCGGGTATCTGCCGGATGTCCGTTCTCATCCAGTCCCCCGATATAACAGATCCCGACACTTCGCTCATTCCAACCTTTACAATGCGCTCCTGCCAAATCAATCTCCCTTCCTTTCTCCAGTCTTCCGTCCAGACGGATAACATAATGATAACCGATACCATTGAACCCACGTTCCCGGTGCCAACGGTCAATATCTGCGGCGGTAAAATCCTGTCCGGCTTTTGTAGCCGAGCAATGCACTATAATAGAATCTATCTTTCTCATGACATTTTATTCTTATCAACTAACCTCATTAATATTCCGAAGGAGGAATGCGCTTCACACACCCTCTGATCTCACACTTTTTCACCTCCGACTCTTTCTGTGCCAACTCTACTTCATGGCATTTATGTATCCAGTCGATCTTCTCTTCCTGCTCCTTGCGAAGCTCGATATAAAGCCCGTCTATTTTCTCGTCCCGCTGTGTCAGGCGATCTTCCAGCCAATCCACCTTTTTACGGTGATTTTCTTCTTCCAGATTGCTCACGTCTGCCTCTTCTTTCCGTGCATCCGTTTTCCGGCAAGAGATATATCTCACCATCCATTTCACCGCTTCCAAACCACCCATAGCAGTAATGAAAGCAAGGATTGTAGTTATTTGCATATTGATCTATTTATGTAGTTATAAAGAAAGAATGAGGCCGAAGCCCCATTCCATACAAAGTCGCTAATTCCCGACTTCCCGTTTATCAAGCTGCCGGATCGGGTGCTTCACCACTACCTCCTGTACCTTCATCAGGGTCCGGTGCTTCACCTCCTTCGCCTGAGCCACCATCAATGATACTCGAATCATTGATATGATCCAAATCCTTAAACTTCAATCCATCCGAACGTGTCGAAGTTCCTGTAAAGAGACGAATATCCGAATTCGCACGAAAACAAACCCGCAGACCGCTAATGTCAGATACAGTAAAGTCTTCCGCCTTTTCCGTTCCTTTGCTTTGAGCAGCCAAATAGAAATACCCCAGTCCTGCGATATTTACCGAACGTCCGGAAAGTAATGTCTTACGCAGAAGTGTACGAAAATCTTTCAATACACTAATGGTTTCACCTTCACTTACACCGGAAGCAGAGGATATTTCTTTCGCAAACTCATCCAATGTAGCACTCGTATCGTATTGATAAGAAATTACCGGATACACTTTCTTTCCTGCCTCTTTGTTTGTTGGGTCACACAGACGTTGAACCCTTTTAAATCTAATTGCCATAATACTTTTCTTTTTTAAATGAATACTGTTTAATTATTACTTCGCTAACGTTAACGGTACAAAAGTGCGGTATTCTCCAGAAAAGTGAAACGACACAAATTTATAATACTCACAAGATCTTCAAGGACGTTTTACATACCCACAGACAGTTTAGAAAATACAAAAAACGACAAGAAGAGAAATAAAAACCAGAAAAAGGCGACAAGAATGCCAAACAGGGAGAGAAGAATAACTTGGCCTCCAAAAGGTATCTATTATTTCATAGTAGATCAAGAATGGAAAATATTTGAGCTTTTTGCTCAACAAATCGTATTTTTGATCTGTTTTATACTATATTTGTAGTCTATATTGAGATTTAGACTCATATATTCATTGTTGCATAGCTAAAAAACAGATAACCATGTTACTTGAATTTACAGTTAAAAACTATCGCTCATTCCATAAAGAATGTACTTTCTCGCTCGAAGCGCAGAATATTGTGGAAGAACCTAAAACTAATGTTGTTTCGTTGGATGGATACAAAATAGTAAAAACTACCGCAGTTTATGGTCCCAACTCCAGCGGAAAATCCAATTTGATAAGCGCGTTGGATAATATGAGAAATTGCGTTATCAACTCTGTGCGACTAAACGATAACGAAATGCTTCCGTATGATCCGTTTCTTCTATCAGAGACTTCAGACGACACATACGAGCCGACTCATTATGAAATACTCTTTTTGATGGACGGAATTCGATACAGATATGGGTTCGATTATACCTATACCTCTATTGCTGGCGAATGGCTGTTTACCAAGGTAGGAACAAAAAAAGAAAAGACTCTATTTATCCGTACAGAAGAAGGTATTGGCGTTTCAGAAAAAGACTTTTCCGAGGGCATAGGATATGAATCTAAAACAAATGAAAATCGGCTATTCCTTTCTTTGTGTGCACAATTAGGGGGAACTATTTCTAAGAAAATCATTAATTGGTTCAATAATGGGTACAGAATAATTTCCGGTTTGCAGAGTATAGGTTACAAAACACTTTCAAAACAAATGTTTCATGAAAAGAAAGAGGGCTATCAAGAAGCTCTTGCCTTTTTCAAAACTCTACAATTGGGCTTTGAAGATTTACTTTCAGAAGAAGAAAGCACAACTAAAGTTAGTTTTGTATCAGGAAAAAGCATGGTTCTTGAAAAAAATATAAAACTTAGTACAGTTCACAACAAATATAATGATAAAGGGCAAGTGATTGGTGAAGAGGTATTCAACCTCGAAAACCAGGAATCGGCAGGAACATTAAAGTTAGTAGAGTTATCCGGTCCCATCTTTGAGACTTTACTGAAAGGTTCCATTTTAGTTGTCGATGAATTGGATGCAAAAATGCACCCTCTTATTTCCCAATACATTATCAAGTTATTTAATAATGCGGAGACGAACCCAAAGAATGCTCAACTGATATTCTCCACGCATGACACTCACTTGCTTTCTGCACGTCTGTTGCGTAGAGATCAGATATGGTTCACAGAGAAAGACACTTTGGAGCAAACAGACCTATATTCAATGATGGACATCATTTTGCCTGATGGTTCCAAGCCCCGTAATGACACGAACTATGAGAAAAATTATATCAATGGAAGATATGGGGCGATTCCATTTATTATGAATGATTAGAACCATAAGAAATAATGGCACGAGTAATTAAGATAGACAATGCTTTGCAAAAGCGGCATGAATATAAAAAGAACAAACGAAAAGCAAGAACGGTCATTTGTCGTATACTAATCGTTTGTGAAGGAGAAAAGACCGAACCCAACTACTTCCGTTCCTTTGACCGGTATAGAAAAGGTAACGTCGTTTATGAACTTACTTTAGATGGCGGACGTATGAATACAGTTGGTGTAGTTGATAAAGCCATTAGTTTACGAGACAAAGCCAATATTCCTTATGACAGAGTTTGGGCTGTATTCGATAAAGATGGCTTTCCTGCCAAGAACTTTAACACAGCAATTGCTAAAGCTAACCAGAATCATATAGAATGTGCCTGGAGTAATGAAGCTTTCGAATTATGGTATTTGTATCATTTTCATAACCGAATTACAGGAATGACAAGAGATGAATATGCCGTCGCCATTACCAAAGCTGTCAACGCATCTCCTTTATATAAAAAGAAAACGCCTTACCAATATGCTAAAAATGACAAAAGTAGTTTTGATATAGTCACCACTTTTGGTTCGCAGGATAATGCTATACGCTGGGCAGAAACAAAACATTGTGAATATACAGATGAAAGATATGCGATGCACAACCCTTGCACTACGGTTTATAGACTGGTACGTCAACTGACGGGAACTGATGAAGAACTGAATGAAGAAATTATCCGCAAGATTGACGAATAATCATCTGTCCCTTTTGAAATACAAAAAAAGTGCACCTCTTTCCCCACCGGAAAAAAGATGCACTACACAAACAAAACAAACAATAGTCTACCTTCACAGGCAGGCGAATCCATTATTCCATTTTCTAAATATTGCTATGTAGAGAATGACAGGGGATGGATTCTAACGGGCCACTTCACAGCGGCAAAACATAAACTTTAGCCTTTTCAATTAATTACGCTATCCTAAAGTTACTTTAATCATCCCATTCTGATGGCGGCAACGATTTCTTGCCATACCACTTCATCCACGCATAAGATTTCCTTTTTCTCAAATAAAGCGTATCACCACAATGTTCCAATGCCTCCCAATCAAATGACGAGTGATGTCCAAACCACCTCTCCATCCAGTAAAGCAAATGATAATTGAGTAATACAAACAGCATACACCACCATGAAAGAAATAAAGACAGTATCAATGCAGGGAGTAATGCCAATAACAAGCACTCAATATACTGCCGTTCATGAATACGGAGTTCCATCTCTTTCCATACTTCCAGATACTTGAATCGAGTAAAACAACAACCGAATATCATGAAATAGTACTTTCTTTTATTCAAGAAGGTTTTTGCCAACAAATTATTATATAAAATCATATTTTATGTTCCACTTTTACTTCAACCGATTTCTGCAGAATATACTCGAAAAATAGATATAATCAATAAAAATGATATAGCTACAAGCAAACTGCAGATAAAGGAGAATAGATAAATAATTTTAAATAAGAAACTTATTAAAATCCATATATAGACTGTGACTTTCATCTTCATTTATTCATCACGGACACAACGAATAGAAGCGGCTGCACTACGATCTAACCAGTAATGAGCCTCTTTCGAACCAAAACTACAGCCAAAACCAAATGAAGATGGAATATTAAAAGCAAAGGAAACTACATCATTTCCTCCATTACCATCATCATGAAGTAGAGTACCTGCAAGCGATCCGCCATAATACATCCCTTGAAACCCTTTAAATCCTGTATCTCCAAAACGAACATTACCTGTAAAATAGACCCTTTGCATGCTACCCTCACCACAATAAAAATAGGCTCCATACTTAGTAAATGACGGAGGATAAAATTTTTCACCGTCCATCGTTCCGTAATGATAATCAGAACTCGGCAGACGATCGGTTACTGATCCTTCTATTATCTTTTCTTTCAAAAATGCTCCATACACATCTGGTGGAGATACTTTATACCCAGCAGGACATGGATCATAGAGTGTCTTCATTGTTTTTATATTGACCATTTTGTACTCTGAATAAGGGTTATTTCCCCATAAATATTGATTTCCAGTCATCGAAGAAGACTGATAAATAGGAGAAATATAATATAACCAATCACCTCCACTATACGCAGCACCATTACTTATAATAAAGACATTAGGATGTCTTATTGCATACTCAATTGTTCCTATACTTTTTGTTTTTTGTATCTCTTCAAAAAACAAAAAGTATAGGAACATTATACATTGGAGCACTTTCTGTACTTTCAAAAGAAGCTGAACCTATAAAGGGATCTTTACGTCCCCATTGATACCCCATGCCACGAGTAGTCAATTCGTCCGGAGTACAAGTAGTTGCTCCTAAATCCCTATCCATTATCCTATAATTTATTCCACTGTAAACTTCCCCATTGGTCGGTAACCCTAATTCGATAATATCAGGTTGCTCTGTACACCAAATATGCCAACTCCAAAGCACATTGGCGTCTGCTGCATTGGGATCAGAGTTATCATAAACAGCAATAACTCCATTTCCTGCTCCATTACTTAAAAATTCAACTCTATTAGTCTCTGAATTAAATGCAACCTGTGATATTAGATTATCCTTATCCTGCCAAATTAACTTGGCAGATTTAGGTTCAACTGCCACATTTTTAGAAACAGAGATATCCTCTCCCATAGCATTCTTAAAATGATACATTGCAAGATCGTCTTTAAGTTGCCCAGACCATGCCGGCTTATTTTTTGTTTCAGCCACAATGCCATCCACTCCATTTCCTATTACTGTGGCATCAAATGAGTAAATACCATAAGTAATCGGAGTGATAAAACTATTTGCCGGACCACTCTCGTCAATTGGATTTGCCTCCGAATGTTCTATAGCTTTAATAGGAATATATTTAATAATATTGCCAATAGTAATTTCCAAATACCCTTGAAATTCAAGGTTTGCATTGCTCACACAAGCATATATCCAATACTTATTGCTATTAACAGGAAGATCTACTTCACTATCCGAGAGGTTACTTTCCGTCGTTTTCTTTATAGGTATCAGAGTTTTGTTATCAATACTATAATACATTTGCATCTGGCTATAAGGGAAAAGAGTTTTTTTGTCCATTCCTAAAGCACGAATCCTGCGCGTTGTTACATTATCAAAATTTGCATTACCTGAGTCATCAGCCTGCAACTCAATTTTCACCATTACTACAGGATCTTCTATACCTCTCAATAATTCAATACTTTCCCTATCTGTTTTCAGCAAATACTGCCCGTTTGAAGCAAATCCTTGCGACCAATTATCAGAAACCGTCACCGAATACTCAATATTACTTCCCGGGTTCTGAATCGCTTCCAATGTTGTAGCATAACCTTTACTTTTTAGTTTAGATATATTAAAATTATAAGAATGATTGCGCAATATATCCCAATACGCTCCCGTGGATTTATTCCAAAAGTCCAAACGATAATATTCCTTATCTGATCCATCCATATTCTGTACTGTCAACAACATTGCTCGATCTACAGAGAATTTATTCTTATCCACTTCCTTTCCTAAAGCATATATAGAATGTTTATATTCCAAAGGATAATAGCTAGTCACCAACCCTTTAGACTCATCGATGGGAGTTATGGCCGATAATAAGTCATGTTTTTCCGAAATGCCATTCTCGTTGATATTCCCTTTATAAATATCTCCTTGATTGTCACTATCCAATATAAAATCTGAAAAATTTAGATTTTTCCATTCCCAATAGACCTTTTTATCAGGAAATAATTGCTCCAAATTCGCATTCACAACAATTTTTGCCAAACAACGAGTTAACAAACATACATTAGAAGTAGCCGCTTCGTTCCATTCTATCCAACCATACATCGGAATGGTTCGCTCCTCTTTTTGTGAACTCGAAAATCCTTTCATTTGTCCCTGGCTACTGTAATTTTTGAGCTGATCTTCGCTTGTTGTTTCATTTATTGAAGTACGGTCAGTCATATTACAAAGCACATAAACACGATCTCCATTTTGAGGAATATAATCCGTCAATGTTATGGTTGGAGATGCTGTGCCATTTCCGAACAGAAAAGACAGCTGTGTGCTTTTTCCCTCCTGATAATATACCGGAGCAGCGGTATGAGCGTCATTGTAGATAAGAACCTGTAAATTACTAATCATACATTCCTTTCCCGTAGCTACACTACGCACTTGCACCAATTCCGCATCTGGTATGGATAACTGAATCACATTTGCCGGGGAAGAATTTATAGTTCCTGTTTCATTGTCATCAACACAACTACTCAATATCAGAATACCTAAAATGCTAAAGAATATCAAGCATCTTGGATGAGAGAATAACGGTATTTGTCGTTTTTTCATGTCATTAAAACTTTCAATTTATTATATTTATTCTTTGATGCAACGTACTGATCCTACATCTACAAACCTTCTGTTAACGGGCAGCATGTAACTACCTTGCAAGGTGAAAGTGAATGTAAAAGCTTTTTTTTCACCATAAAGCGAAGAAGTCCAGTATTTACCCGATAAAGATAAATCTCCAGCCACCCAATTAGTATGTCTGCCCTAAGTTTACAAATGCTTTCCGTACGTAACCCCAGACGGTCTGCCCCACTCCCCAAATGTGACAAATAGCTTTCGTTATCAAAGGCTCTTAATAGAAGAATGATTGGTATGTATCCTATCGTTTTATCTTCCTTAATTTGAGTGCTAAGTATATCTCCGCTTATTCCATTCACATTGTCGTCAATAATGATAGCATCAGGAATTTGACTGATAGCCGTATCCATCAGCAGCTCCGGATTATCAAGAACAGAGATCTGAAAATAGCGTGATAAGGTTTTCTTTAAATAATCACTAAATAACTTATCTGCCATTACTAATAGGATATGGGAAGTTTCTCTCGTTTTAGTATTTTGTTTATTGGTCTTAGGATTCTCGCAGGAGTCATTTGTTGGCGTCTTCGTTTTTGTAGAAGAATGTCTCAACACCGGGCATGACTGATTCAGGCAATGGCAGTCTGTCGGAATGACGATTTGGAAAGTAGCTGCTTTACCATGTCTGCATCCGGTTATTTTTCCACCATGCAGACGGATGATTTTTCTTACCGTCCATAAATCACTATATCCATACACAGGAAATATAATAGGAATAAAGGGGAACATTTTCTCTGTTCTTTGCCCGGCTATTTCATTATTGCTAATCTGCAACTGCCAGGAATTCATTGTGTGGGTTACGTTGATCGATATGCAACAGCCTGACTCGGAAATCAAAATCATCTTGTTGATAAGGTGCTGAAGTGCTGCAGTCATTATGTTTTCGTTTATCCTGCAACTGACGCAATCCGAACATTCACCAACAGTCAGCTGTATCTGGCGGGAATTGGCATAAGCCCGGCATTGATTGACAATGGAAGTAACATAAGTGGAAAGTTCCAAATTTACCGTTGACGTTTTAGGAGGAATTCTCTTAGTTACTTTATTGAGAGTTGCAATATTCTGGTTACAATATATGATACATTCGGCATATCCCAGTGCTTCTTCCACTTGTTGGGAAAGAGGTTCAGGGAGGTTGCCAGTTTTGAGTTCTTCCAATTGATTCCGCAGCAATATTAACGGTGTATGTGCTGTATGGAGCATGTTCATGGCAATCTTAAATTTTTCATGCGATAATAACTGCACATTGTATTCTATTATAAGATACGCAAATAGAATCACAAACAGTCCAATACCGAAACTTTCCACAGGGACCGCATATCCAAGCAACGACAAATCGGGTAAAATGATGCCAATAGTTTGTTTGCTGTTTACTAAATTGGCTCCAGGATCTGCAGAGAATAAAGCTCGGAAGCTTACTAATAAATTCAGGTAACAATCATTCATACTAATATCGGATTTGATTAATATTTTACACCTTTAGTAAAACACGCTTGATAATCTTTTAACGTGCTTAAAATCCGATGCAAGTATAAACTTTTCAACGTACATACAGGAGGTGGTTTCCAACAAAAACAATGGGTGTTTTCTATCAAAAATGGTAACAATATCTTTTGTTACCAAAATATTAAGGGGGTATACGATCAGATCTTCATTTTACCCAATCGTCCCCATTTAGTTAATTATTTTCATTAGAAATAACACGGTCATAATATCATAAAAGTTAATTGAATCATCAAAACAATAGAGTATATTGAATTATAAAGCTACGTATATAATTAGAAAATTATATATGTAAGTGAGTATCATTTAATCATAAGGAATATATATATTACAGGAATACCTCATCATACAATGGAATGTTCTTCGCATCGTAGACATGAGTGACTGCAAATACATCGTCTTTCTTGATTAGTAACCAGTCTCTGTCCTGGTCGTCCATATTCGTATGGATAAGGGTAAACAGGCCTTTGAGCTTATGACCATGTAATTTGAATTCAAGTATTCCGTTTTTAATGGCAGCGGAAATGTTACGATTATTACCGACATAAGCATAGGTTCCACTATCCCATATTTCCACTGTACCTGCTCCATAGTTGCCTTCGGGTATAACTCCCTCAAAATGTGCGTAACTCAAAGGGTGATCTTCTACCTGTATGGCCAGTCTTTTATCTTTCGGATTCATGGAAGGGCCTTTAGGAACTACCCAGCTTTTCAACACTCCATCCACTTCCAGACGGAAATCGAAATGAAAATGACTGGCTTCATGCTTTTGGACAACAAAAACAGGTATCCGGCTTGGAGTTTCCACGGTATCCGCCATCGGTTCGGGAGTCTCACTGAATTGTCTTTTTGCTTGGTACTCTTTGAGGTTACTAAAAGAGGGATCTACCTGCTTTTCTACCATCTTTATACTTTTTCCTTCATCGGGAGAATTCTTTGCCATAATCTGTATTTTTTCAGGTGAATAAAAAAAACGAATGATTCATTGTCACAACAATCAGCATATCTGTTTGTTGCCGGAATTCATCTATTTTAATGGCTTTAAAACCGTATTTAAGTTTGCTAACTTATTTTTCTACTCGTTTTCACCCTTCTCCCAGGAATGTATCCCCCAATTATCATGTATTATGTTTGTTTATAGCAAAAAAGCGGGTAAATATGTAACATAGCACATATTTACCCGCTTTCTGCAAAGATCTAATTTCTTACTTGCCGGAAATTGAGTCTTTCTTGCCTTGCTTATTTACAATAGAAGGATTTCCTTTATATTCAATATCTCCGCTGCCACTGGCTTTTGCGTCCAACTGTTTGGAAGCGTAACAAGATATATCACCGGAACCTGAAACAGTAGCAACTACATTAGTAGCAGTCAACTTGTCGGCACTGATATCGCCGGAACCATTCACAGTCAGCATAGCCATTTGAGTAGAACCTTTCATTTCCACATCGCCGGAACCGCTAACTATCGTTTTTACAGTAGTGGCCTTCACATTCTTCACGTTAATATCTCCACTACCTTTTACAAAAGCAGAAAGATTGGTATATTGCAGATTTTCGGCTTCAATATCTCCGGAACCTGTTATATTCAGATTTAAATCAGCTCCTTTGAGGGTACCTTTCAGATATACATCGGCCGATCCTTTAATATCTACATCATCCAATGAAAGAGAAGAGGCAATCACTTTCAACCGGCGTTCTCCGCTAAGAATCTTAACGCCTTTCTTTATATTTACCTGCAGCACTCCATTTACTGTAGATACTTCCAACAGGTCAACCAGATTATCTGATCCATATATAGAAACTGTTGTTTTAGAATCACTACTCTGACGATACTCAACGTCGGGACTACCCAGAACTCTGATTGAACTGAAATTACTCACGTTATTCAGTTCTTTCGTGATATATTTCTTACTAGGAGTAACGGTCTGTGCCTGTATTCCTGTAAAGCACAAGAACATCAGCACCACTAGCATAGATGTAACATTAAAACTTTTCATAATTTCTTCTTATTAAATATTCTACTGACAAATATAGGAAGTATATTTCAATTTACAAGAAAATAGTTATCTTTGAAACAGAATCATTGTGAATATGCAACCAAAAGAGACGATTATATTTAAATATTCCGACATCATCTTCAGTTTTCTAGTGAATGATGACACGGTATGTACTCATAAAGCTGTATCGCATTTGCTGATCTATGTGTATTCGGGAAAGATGTCGATTACGGAGCAAGGGGATGAACTGACTGTGACTGCCGGGGAATGTGTGTTTATCCGCCGGGACCACAAGGTGGTGATTACTAAAGGACCTTATAATGGAGAGCAGTACAAAGGAATCACGATGCAGTTCAACCGGGATTTCCTGATTAAACGCTACAAAGCATTGGATAAGAAAGAGATATGCGCACAGCTCGCTCCATTTCAAAATTCGGTTGTAAAATTATCCAAGTCTGCAGATATTGACAGTATATTCCTGTCGATGATTCCTTATTTTGACTCTTCCAACAAGCCAAATGACGAATTGATGAAGCTAAAACTGCAGGAAGGGTTGCTTACTCTCCTTTATATGGATAAGAGCTTCTACCCTACTCTGTTTGATTTTACAGGACCTTGGAAGATTGATATCATCAATTTTCTGAACGAGAATTATATGTATGATTTGTCCATAGGTGAAATTGCTTTATACACCGGACGCAGTCTTGCCACTTTTAAAAGGGATTTCAAAAAGATCAGCAATTTATCTCCCCAGAAATGGATTATGCAAAAGCGCTTGAATGTGGCATACGAGAAAATAAAAGAGGGTGGCGAAAAGATTGCGGATGTATGTTTTGATGTCGGTTTCAAGAATAGATCACATTTCACTACTGCATTCAAAAAGCAGTTCGGTTTTACGCCGACACATTAAGATCTTTTTCATATTGAGCTTTTCAGAAAAGGACATTTGAGCCAAAGGGAAAAACTGTTAGATTCTATCCTCCGTATCTTTGCATCAGTAAAAAGTACGAATAATAATAGAATCTAAAAACTATCTACAATGAAGAAGAATGTAACTTTCAAGAATCGCGCTATCAATATGGCGGGGAATCTTTATTTACCCAATGATTTCAGTGATAATAAGAAGTATGCAGCTATCGTCTGTGTACATCCCGGAAGTAGCGTAAAAGAACAGACTGCGGGCATTTATGCCGGAAAAATGGCAGCACATGGGTTTGTAACTCTTGCTTTTGATGCTTCTTATCAGGGAGAAAGTGGCGGAGAACCTCGATATATTGAGGAACCGGCTGCACGTGTGGAGGACATACGAAGTGCAGTGGATTATCTGACAACGTTGGAATTCGTTGATCCGGATCGTATTGGAGTATTAGGTGTTTGTGCCGGAGGCGGCTACTCTGTAAATGCAGCCATGACAGAGCATCGTATCAAAGCAGTAGGTACAGTGGTAGGTGCCAATATAGGCAGAATATATCGTGAAAATAATCCTATTCAAACATTAGAGGCAATCGGTAAGCAGCGTACAGCGGAAGCTAATGGTGCAGAGCCTATGATTATCAATTGGACACCAAGTAGCCCTGAAGAAAGGGAGAAACAGGGAATAACGGATATAGATATCGTGGAAGCTGTAGAGTACTACAGAACACCCAGAGGAGAATATCCCACATCCTGCAACAAACTTCGTTTTGTCAGCATGGCATCCGTCTTGGCGTTTGACGCTTTCAATCTGGTAGAACAATTGTTGACACAGCCTCTGCAAATCATAGTTGGCGATAAACAAGGGGCATTCGGCTCATACAAAGACGGACAGGAACTTTATCGACGGGCAACTTGTGAAAAGGATTTGTTGGTTATAGAGGGGGCCAGTCATTACGATTTGTATGACATTCCTAAGTATGTGGATCAAGCTGTCAAAAAGTTGACAGAGTTTTATGGAAAGCATTTGAAATAATAACATTCCAAATTTCTAAATAGAGACTCTCTAAATTTATTTTAGAGGGTCTTTTCTTTTATTCGTTTCCATAAGTGTTCTTTTTATTAAATAACTTTCCATCGTCATAACTTCTTTTGCCTACATACTAGGTACAAAATTCCCTATTAAACGTCCTTTTATAAAAGTATAAAAGCAGTTAGATGGAAATGAATAAAAAGAGATTAATCGGGTATTTGTTTGTACTGATGTCTGTGGGCTGCATTCATGCGCAGGAAACGAATGTGTCTGCACAAGAATATAAACTATGGTATGACTGCCCGGCACAGGTATGGACAGAAGCACTACCTTTGGGAAATGGACGCCTGGGAGCCATGGTTTATGGGACACCAGGGACAGAACAAATACAACTAAACGAAGAAACTATCTGGGCAGGACGCCCCAATAACAATGCTAATCCGGACGCGCTGGAGTATATTCCCAAAGTGCGTGAATTTGTTTTTGCCGGAAAATACCTGGAAGCACAGACTCTCGCTACAGAAAAAGTGATGGCAAAGACGAATTCCGGAATGCCATATCAAAGTTTCGGTGATTTGCGAATTGCCTTTCCCGGTCATACCCGTTATTCCAACTATTATCGGGAGTTAAGTCTGGATTCAGCCCGCGTGATAGTGCGTTATGAAGTAGACGGAGTGCAATATCAACGCGAAACGATTACTTCATTTACCGATCAGGTAGTAATGGTGCGACTGACTGCCAATCGTCCCGGACAAATTACATTTAACGCTCAACTGACTTCGCCTCACCAGGACGTAATGATCGCTTCTGAAGAAGGAAACTGCGTAACTCTTTCAGGAGTATCCTCCTTGCATGAGGGATTGAAAGGGAAAGTGGAATTTCAAGGCAGATTGACTGCTAAAAATAAAGGTGGAGAAATAGCTTGTGCCGATGGGATACTTTCTGTTGAGAAAGCTGACGAAGCAATCGTCTATGTATCTATTGCAACTAATTTCAATAATTATCAAGACATCACCGGTAATCAGATAGAACGGGCAAAGAACTATTTGGAGAAAGCAATGGTTCATCCATTCATCAAATCGAAGAAGAATCACATTGATTTCTATCGGCAATACCTGACACGCGTTTCTCTCGATTTAGGAAAAGACCAATATTCAAATGTGCCAACCGATAAGCGTGTGGAAAATTTCAAGAACACCAATGATGCCCATCTGGTTGCCACTTATTTCCAATTTGGACGTTATCTGCTGATCTGTTCTTCCCAACCGGGAGGACAGCCCGCCAACCTGCAAGGAATCTGGAATGATAAATTATTCCCTTCCTGGGACAGCAAATATACTTGTAATATCAATTTGGAAATGAATTACTGGCCTTCGGAAGTAACAAATCTAAGTGAGTTGAATGAACCGTTATTCCGCTTGATAAAAGAGGTTAGCGATACAGGAAAAGAGACGGCTAAGGTTATGTATGGAGCCAACGGATGGGTATTACATCATAACACGGATATATGGCGCATCACAGGGGCGGTTGATAAAGCTCCTTCAGGTATGTGGCCCAGTGGTGGTGCATGGCTTTGCCGACATCTCTGGGAACGTTATCTATACACCGGAGATATTGAGTTCCTGCGTTCTGTTTACCCGATACTGAAAGAGTCCGGACGTTTCTTTGATGAAATCATGGTGAAAGAGCCGGTACACAACTGGTTGGTAGTCTGCCCCAGTAATTCACCGGAGAATGTACATTCGGGGAGTAATGGGAAAGCCACAACAGCTGCCGGATGCACCATGGACAACCAATTGGTCTTCGATCTTTGGACAACAATTATATCTGCTTCTCAAATACTGGACACAGATCAGGAATTTGCCACTCACCTGGCCCAACGTCTCAAAGAAATGGCTCCTATGCAAGTAGGACACTGGGGACAACTACAGGAATGGATGTTCGACTGGGATGACCCGAAGGATGTACACCGCCACATTTCTCATTTATACGGACTATTCCCCAGCAATCAGATTTCTCCTTATCGTACTCCTGAATTATTCGATGCAGCACGTACTTCTCTGATTCATCGCGGAGACCCGTCGACCGGATGGAGCATGGGATGGAAAGTTTGCCTCTGGGCACGCCTTCTTGATGGTGACCATGCTTACAAACTGATTACAGATCAGTTGACTCTTGTGCGCAATGAGAAGAAAAAAGGAGGCACCTATCCTAACCTGTTCGATGCGCATCCGCCATTCCAGATTGATGGAAACTTCGGTTGTGCCGCAGGTATTGCAGAAATGTTGATGCAAAGTTACGATGGTTTTATTTATCTGCTTCCTGCACTTCCTACCGTCTGGCAGGAAGGTTCTATCAAAGGAATTATTGCACGTGGAGGTTTCGAGCTTGATTTGAGCTGGAAAAACGGAAAAGTAAGCCGTTTGGTTGTGAAATCTCATAAGGGAGGTAACTGTCGCTTACGTTCACTCAACCCATTAACAGGCAAGGGGCTGAAGCGTGCCAAAGGTGAAAATCCGAATCCTCTTTATGCTGTTCCCACTATTCCCGAACCATTGATTAATGAAAAGGCAAACCTGAATAAGGTGGAAATTGCAGAAACTTACATCTATGATCTGCCTACCAAAGCAGGGCAAGAATATATATTGATTGGAAAATAATAACTCGACCGATATGAACAAAAACTTATTAAAACTGATGGTGGCTTGTGGAACGGTTTGTTTCCTGGCATGCACAGCACCTCAAAAAGTAGAAACGGAAAAATGGAGTGAACGCATGGCACGCTCCGAAATGAAACGTTTCCCCGAACCCTGGATGATTGAAAAAGCTAAGAAACCACGTTGGGGATATACCCACGGACTGGTAGTGAAATCCATGTTGGAAGAATGGAAACATACCGGAGATAGCACATATTATGATTATGCCAAGATCTATGCGGATAGCTTGATTGATGCCGACGGACGTATCAAAACCATGAAATATCTTTCATTCAATATTGATAACGTCAACGGCGGAAAGATTCTTTTTGATCTTTATGCACAGACCGGAGACGAACGTTACAAAATTGCCATGGATACTTTGCGCAAACAAATGACAGAGCAGCCCCGCACCAGTGAAGGAGGGTTCTGGCATAAATTGAGATACCCTCATCAAATGTGGCTGGACGGAATCTTTATGGCTTCTCCCTATCTGGTTCAATATGGAGCCACTTTCAATGAACCGGCTTTATTTGACGAAGCGAAGAAGCAGATTCTTTTAATAAATAGTAAGACTTATGATCCTGCAACAGGATTGTATTATCACGGATGGGATGAAAGCCGGGAACAGAAATGGGCAAATCCCGAAACGGGTTGCTCTCCTAATTTCTGGAGTCGCAGCATCGGATGGTACGGAGCGGCTATCGTAGATGTACTGGACTTCCTGCCACAGGAAACTGCCGGACGCGACAGTATTATACAGATTTTGCAAGGATTGGCAAAAACGATTGTTAAATATCAGGATCCTCAATCAGGAACCTGGTATCAGGTGACCGATCAGGGAGCACGGGAAGGTAATTATCTGGAGTCATCTGCTACTGCCTTGTTTGTCTACACTCTCGCCAAAGCTATCAATAAAGGATATCTTGGCAACGAATATATCGAACCGACAAAGAAAGCCTTTGATGGAATGGTAAAGACATTCACCCGTCTTGAAGAAGATGGTAGCTATACAATCACTAACTGCTGTGCAGTGGCAGGATTGGGCGGAGACTCGAAAAGATACCGTGACGGCTCATTTGAATATTATATCAGTGAACCGATCATAGAGAATGATCCGAAATCGGTCGGTTCATTTATTCTGGCTGCTATTGAATACGAGAAACTCACCACAAAGTAATAAACTAAAAACGATAAAATACAATGAGAAAATTCAAGATTCTTCCTCTCTTATTGCTGTTGCTAACTTTAGTTATCCCGGCAGCGGCACAGAAGAAAACGCAAAAGACGTACATTCCCTGGAACAACGGAAAGCTTGTAGTTTCCGAAGAGGGACGTTACCTGAAACATGAAAACGGTGCTCCTTTCTTTTGGTTAGGCGAAACGGGATGGTTATTACCCGAACGCTTGAACCGGGATGAAGCCGAATATTATCTGGAACAATGTAAACGCCGCGGATATAATGTGATTCAGGTTCAAACATTGAATAATGTTCCATCTATGAATATCTACGGACAGTATTCGATGATTGACGGATATAACTTCAAAAACATCAATCAAAAAGGTGTATACGGTTATTGGGATCACATGGATTATATTATCCGTACAGCAGCAAAGAAGGGTTTGTATATTGGTATGGTCTGTATTTGGGGAAGTCCTGTGAACCGGGGTGAAATGACTGTTGACCAGGCAAAAGCATACGGTAAGTTTCTGGCAGAACGTTATAAGGACGAACCGAACATTATCTGGTTTATCGGCGGAGACATCCGTGGCGATGTGAAAACCGCTGAATGGGAAGCTCTGGCCACTTCTATCAAAGCTATCGACAAGAATCACCTGATGACATTCCATCCGCGTGGAAGAACAACTTCTGCTACTTGGTTTAACAATGCTCCCTGGTTGGATTTCAACATGTTTCAAAGCGGACACCGCCGCTACGGACAACGTTTCGGAGACGGTGATTATCCTATCGAAGAAAATACGGAAGAAGATAACTGGCGTTTCGTAGAGCGTAGCTTGGCCATGAAGCCTATGAAACCCGTGATTGACGGTGAACCGATTTACGAAGAAATTCCTCATGGCCTGCATGATGAGAATGAATTGCTCTGGAAAGACTATGATGTACGCCGGTATGCTTACTGGTCGGTATTTGCCGGTTCTTTCGGACATACATACGGTCATAATTCTATCATGCAATTTATCAAACCGGGTGTAGGTGGTGCTTATGGCGCTAAAAAGCCTTGGTATGAAGCACTGGATGATCCGGGTTACAATCAAATGAAGTATCTGAAAAACCTGATGCTGACTTTCCCGTTCTTCGAACGCATACCCGATCAGTCTGTCATCGTAGGACAGAATGGAGAACGCTATGACCGCGCCATTGCTACACGTGGTAATGATTATCTGATGGTATACAACTACACCGGACGTCCAATGGAAGTTGATTTCAATAAAATTAGCGGTGCGAAAAAGAATGCCTGGTGGTACACTACGAAAGACGGTAAACTGGAATACATCGGAGAATTTGATAACGGAGTGCACAAATTTCAACATGACAGTGGTTATTGCAGTGGAAACGATCATATCCTGATTGTAGTGGACAGCAGTAAAAACTATATGGAAAAGGACTGGACAGAGTTACCAGACCGGCAAGGTGCCGGAGCCTAGTTTCCATTCGGTGCCAAAGTAAGCAATTACTCTTTTTATATAACTTATGCTCATGAATAAAAGAATATTTATATTATTCCTATTTTCTCTTCTGCTCTTTACCGGGTCCATATACGCAGCCATAGGTATCACTGACCTGCGAACAGAACAGTTGAAAAATCCGGCAGGTATTGATGTGCGCCAACCTCGATTGAGTTGGCGCATCGAATCGAATGAACAGAATGTGATACAAACTGCGTATCACATTCTTGTTGCATCTACCCCGGAGCTATTGGAACAAGGAAAAGGGGATATCTGGGATTCAGGAAAGATTGAATCTGACGTTTCCCAATGGATCGCTTATCAGGGAAAAACGCTAAAGCGTAATGCTCCCTACTATTGGAAAGTGAAAATCGACACCAACAAAGGGACAACAGATTGGAGTACTCCGGCTTTCTGGACTACAGGACTGTTTAATGAAGCAGATTGGCAAGGGCAATGGATCGGTTTGGATAAAGCTGCTCCCGGAGACAGCGAAACACAATGGAGCCGCTTGGCAGCTCGCTATCTCCGCAAAGAATTTGCATTGAAGAAAGAAGTGAAACGTGCCACTGTGCACATCGCCGGAATGGGATTGTATGAACTGTTTATCAACGGACAACGTATCGGCAATCAGGTTCTGGCTCCTGCTCCTACCGACTATCGGAAAACGATTCTGTACAACACCTATGATGTCACATCGTTGCTTCAAACAGAGAATGCTATTGGAGTAACTCTCGGAAATGGTCGTTTCTATACGATGCGCCAAAACTATAAACCGTATAAGATACCGACTTTCGGCTATCCTAAACTTCGGTTGAATCTGATTGTGGAATATGCAGACGGCAGCAAAGAAACGATTGCTACAAACACTACCTGGAAATTGACTACTGACGGTCCTATTCGTAGTAATAATGAATACGATGGTGAAGAGTACGACGCCCGTAAAGAGTTAGGAAACTGGACTCAAACCGGGTATGATGATAAAAGCTGGATGCCGGCACAACGTGTGAGCATTCCTTCGGGAACATTGCGTGCGCAAATGATGCCGGGTATGGAAGTCACAGAAACGTTGAAACCTGTTTCCATTAAAAAGCTCGGCAATAAATATATCTTGGATATCGGTCAGAATATGGCAGGATGGGTACGTTTCCGAGTTAAAGGACAGGCTGGTGACAGTATCCGCCTCCGTTTCGCAGAAAGTCTGCAAAGCAACGGTGAACTTTACACCAGAAATTTCAGGGATGCCCGTTCTACAGATGTGTATGTTGTCAGTGGACGTGAAACAAAAGATGCTACCTGGGCACCTCGTTTTATCTATCATGGATTTCGCTATGTAGAAGTTAGTGGTTATCCGAATGCGAAGGCTGAAGATTTCGTTGCCGAGGTAGTAGAAGATGAAATGGAACATACCGGAACTTTCAGCTGTTCTGACGAGACTCTGAATAAGATTATCCGTAATGCATTCTGGGGAATCCGGAGTAATTATAAAGGTATGCCGGTAGACTGTCCACAACGGAATGAACGCCAACCATGGTTGGGCGACCGTACCATGGGGTGTTGGGGAGAGAGTATGCTTTTCGATAATTATGCAATGTACACCAAATGGACGCGTGACATTCGCGAAGCACAACGGGAAGACGGCTGTATTCCTGATGTGGCCCCGGCATACTGGAATTATTACTCGGATAATGTGACCTGGCCTGCCGCTTTACCTATGGCCTGCGACATGCTTTTCACAAATTTTGGAGACAAACGTCCGATCGAGGAGAATTATCCGGCTATCAAAAAATGGGTATCTCATATCCGCGAATACTACATGACAGAGGAATATATCATCACCAAAGATAAATATGGTGACTGGTGCGTTCCACCCGAATCATTGGAGTTGATTCACAGTAAAGACCCATCCCGCAAGACTGATGGAGATTTGATTGCAACCGCCTATTATCTAAAAGTGTTACAACTGATGCACCGCTTTGCAAGTCTGCAAGGGCTGAAAGCTGATGCAGAAGAATGGGAAGATTTGGAACATCGCATAAAAGATGCATTCAATGCTCGTTTTTTGCATGTAAAAGAAAGTACCTCTCCCGTACCGGGGCATGCCTTATATCCGGATAGTATTTTCTATGGCAACAACACGGTTACTGCCAATATTTTGCCACTTGCTTTCGGACTGGTTCCTAAAAATCAGATCAATGCAGTAGCCCAAAATGCTGTAGCTTCTATTATTACGACCAACAAAGGACATATAAGTACTGGAGTAATCGGTGTACAATGGTTATTACGTGAATTAAGCCGCCGTGGACATGCCGATGTAGCTTATTTACTGGCTACCAATAAAACATATCCTTCCTGGGGATATATGGTTGAAAAAGGTGCTACCACTATTTGGGAATTATGGAATGGTGATACAGCCAATCCTGAAATGAACAGTGGTAATCACGTGATGCTTTTAGGCGATTTATTACCTTGGTGTTTCAATAATCTGGCAGGTATTCGTGCAGACCGCTGGAAGTCCGGTTACAAACATATCGTTTTCCAACCGGCTTTTGAAATCCAGGAATTAAGCAATGTAGATGCATCATACATGAGTATCTACGGGAAAATAACCAGTCGGTGGGCAAAGACTCCTACTCACCTGGAATGGGATATCGAGCTTCCTGCCAATACAACAGGCGAAGTACATCTACCAGATGGACGGAAGGAAAAGATCGGATCGGGAAAATATCACTTCAGTGTAGACATCCCCACCCGGAATACGGCTATTCTAAGTGATGAATTCCTGTACGAAAAAGCTTCTTTCCCCGAATGTCACGGAGCTACAATTGTAGAACTGAAGAACGGTGATCTCGTAGCCTCTTTCTTCGGAGGCACCAAAGAACGCAATCCGGATTGTTGCATCTGGGTATGTCGTAAGCCGAAAGGTTCCAAAGAATGGACTGCCCCAAAACTTGCCGCTGACGGTGTGTTCTCGATCAAAGATTCACAAGCTGTATTGGCTGGAATCGATTCAACTTGTACACCTGTGAAAGATGAGAAAGGAAAACTTATTGCCCGCAGAAAAGCTTGTTGGAATCCGGTTCTTTTCCAGATTCCCGGAGGTGACTTGATTTTATTCTATAAAATAGGTCTGAAAGTGAGTGATTGGACAGGATGGCTGGTTCGTTCACGTGACGGAGGAAAGACTTGGAGCAAACGTGAACCGCTTCCGGAAGGTTTTCTTGGACCTATTAAGAATAAACCGGAATATATCAATGGACGTATCATCTGCCCTTCCAGTACGGAAGGAAGTAACGGATGGCGTGTCCACTTCGAGATTTCCGATGACAAAGGCAAGACCTGGAAGATGGTAGGTCCATTGGATGCCGAGTTATCCGTCCCCACTCAAAACCGTAAAAAAGGTGGCATGAATGTGGACGATCAGGAAGGAGGAGAAGCGATCAGAGGAGAAGGAGCCAAACCTGTTTATGCGATACAACCTAGTATTCTGAAACATAAAGACGGAAGATTACAGGTACTCTGCCGTACACGTAACGCACAAGTAGCAACTGCATGGAGCAGCGATAATGGTGATACGTGGAGTAAAGTAACGCTGCTGGATGTTCCGAATAATAATTCCGGAACGGATGCTGTGACAATGAAAGACGGCAGACATATACTTATCTACAATAATTTCTCTACATTACCCGGAACTCCGAAAGGTCCGCGTACTCCGCTTTGTGTGGCAATATCAGAAGATGGCATCAACTGGAAGCCTGTTCTTACATTGGAAGATAGTCCGATCAGCCAGTACTCTTATCCCAGTATTATTCAGGGAAAAGACGGGAAACTGCATGCCATATACACTTGGCGTCGCCAACGAATTAAATATGCAGAGATAGATCCGACGAAGTTTTAAATTGAACCGTCATCTGAATAAAATCGACCGCTCCTTTGTCCGCAAAAGAGCGGTCGATTCTTTGTATTTATCCATTTTATATTTTACATTTGCCAAGAAATAAAAAAGAACGATGGCAGATAATTATATAGAAAGGCAACAGGAACAATATGAAGCCAGAAAGGCTGCTTGGAAACAAGCACAGAAATATGGTAAGAAGAAATCTACAACAGTTCATCCGACCGAATCGGCTTCGTGTACTCCAATGACCTCAAAATCATCTCCCTCCAAAAGAAGAGTATTTATAACAGGAGGAGCGGAAGGTATAGGCAAGGCAATAGTAGAAGCTTTTTGCCTGTCCGGCGATCAAGTCGCTTTTTGTGATATAAATGAAATAGCGGGACAAGAGACTGCAAAAGCAACCGGATCTATATTCCATAAAGTCGATGTCAGCGATAAGGATGCGCTTGAAAGTTGCATGCAACGTATTCTTTCCGAATGGAATGATATTGATATTATTGTCAACAACGTCGGTATTAGTCAATTTTCGTCTATCACCGAAACGAGCGTAGAGGATTTCGACAAAATTCTTTCTATCAACCTACGCCCTGTATTTATCACCTCCCGCCTGCTTGCCATACATCGTAAAGAACAGTCTTCTCCTAATCCATACGGCCGGATTATCAATATCTGCTCCACACGTTACCTGATGAGTGAACCAGGAAGTGAAGGTTATGCAGCTTCGAAAGGTGGTATCTATTCTTTAACTCATGCACTGGCCTTGTCGTTATCCGAATGGAATATCACCGTCAACTCTATTGCTCCGGGATGGATACAAACTCATGATTATGACCAACTCCGGCCGGAAGATCATTCACAACATCCTTCGCGACGGGTAGGCAAACCGGAAGATATTGCCCGTATGTGTTTGTTTTTCTGTGAAGAAAACAATGATTTCATCAATGGAGAAAATATCACGATTGACGGAGGAATGACGAAAAAGATGATTTATCTGGAGTAATTTAAAGTATCATATTATTCATTGTCGAGAAATTCTTTCAACACGCTTCGGGTAACTTCCACTCCTGTCTTCACTATCGAGGCTGCATGATGAAACTCCAACATATCATAGGTATCACCGGACATCTGAATTAAGATATCCGGCTGACAACGCTCTATCTGGTAACGAGTGATTTGTTGCATCATCATTCTTGAAGATTCTGTCAATAGATTATAAGGAGATATTTTCTTTTTCTTTCCGGAATCGAGGGGTGCATTCACATCGACAGCTATCAGGATATCTCCTTCAATGCGTTTTACATGAGCCAATGGAAGAGGATTCAGAATGCCTCCGTCAATCAAAACCATACCGTCTTTTCTCAACGGACGGAAAAGCATGGGGATAGAAATAGATGCACGGATAGCTTCATGTAAGCTCCCCCTGTCAAACCTCACTTCCTGATCGCGGACAATATCCGTAGCCATTGCTACATAAGGGACAGGCAAGTCTTCAATATTCATGTCCGGAATAATCTGTTTCAGTTCTTTGATAAAACGGTCACCTTTCACCAATCCATCCCGGCTTAAAGTAATATCCGCCAATTCCCACATCTTACGTTTATCCCAACTATATAGCCACTCCTTACATTCTTCCATTTTTCCTGAAGCGTACATCGCCCCCACCATAGCTCCCATCGAGCTTCCTGCAATAGAGGTGATCTCAAAATTGTGACGGAGCAATTCTTCAATTACTCCTATATGCGCTATTCCACGTGCTCCTCCCATAGAAAGGACCAATGCTACTTTTTGCTTATCCATATCATATATATTTCTATTAGCCATCCACAAAATAACACATTTTCTGCGAAAAAGATGTTTAAATCAATTTAAGAATCTGTTAATCGAAGAAAAACACACTGTTCAAATAATAAACAAAAGAATTTAGTAACTTTGCGGCCTCAATAGGCTTATAGTTAATTATAGAGTAATCATAAAATGAAAGAAGCTTTCATCAAGCTGCATATATCCATTATTATTGCAGGCGCTACAGGAGTATTCGGGAAGTTGATAACACTCAATGAGGGATTGTTAGTCTGGTGGAGAATGATGTTTGCAACTTTGATACTGGCAGGTATTCTATACTTTGCGAAAAAGTTACCAAAACTTCCTTTGAAAGAAATACTAAAGATTAGTGGTGTCGGAGTACTGTTGGCACTGCATTGGATATTCTTCTATGGAAGTATCAAAGCCTCCAATGTTTCTATCGGGGTGGTTTGTTTCTCAATGGTGGGTTTCTTTACGGCTTTTCTGGAGCCACTGATTAATCGGCATAGAGTGTCACTGAAAGAAGTTACATTCAGCCTGCTTACCCTATTCGGAATTGTCCTGATATTCCATTTTGATACTCGTTATCGTATGGGAATAACATTAGGTATTATATCTTCTGCATTGGCGGCGCTATTTACTATAACCAATAAGAAGACGGCAAAGAATCATGCTTCAAGTGCCCTGTTACTGTATGAGATGTTTGGCGGATTTATTGGAGTTTCCTGTATTCTTCCTTTCTATTTGCATTATTTTCCGGTGTCCACTATCGTGCCCGGTATGGGAGACTTAATCAATCTACTATTACTCGCTTCTTTCTGTACTGTCGGACTATATTTATTGCAAATTCAGGTTCTGAAAAAGATTTCAGCATTTACGGTCAATTTAAGTTATAATCTGGAACCTATATATAGCATCATTCTGGCCATGATTATTTTCAATGAGGCCAAAGAACTGAATATTGCTTTTTATTCCGGGCTCGGGATGATTATCTTATCTGTTATTTTGCAGACACTAAGTGTTACATTTCAAAAGAAATTTAGTATACCACAACAATCATAAGAATTTAAAATAAGATCCCTATCCGGGATAGTTAAAACAAAAAGGTAGCAATCCTCTACATCATACGGATTGCTACCTTTTTTAGCTTCTTATATTCAAATCAAGTAATTCTATTTCTTTTCTTGAGCCTTCTTTTCTTCCTGTCGTTTATTCACATAATCCTTGAACATCTGACGCCAGTTACGACCATGCTCATTGAAATACTGTTCGCATTTGGTTTTATAAATTTCGAAGATGGCAGAGATCTGCTTCATATTCTTATAGTCAATAGCCTGTTCGCGAGCCAGCTTCAACTGTTCCAGGACGTAAGCAGTTTCCTCCTCTGTCATATTGGGCACAATGGTCTGATAACCTTTCAAGGTAAAAGCGACTTTACCTACCGTATATTTATCGAGGATTTGTTCTATCTGTTCTTCAGTCAATACTCTGCGTAACTCTTTCATTAGCCTTTCATGTACTTCTTTCGGCATAGCAGAATCTGCAATCATTTCACGGTCGAGCTTGGAAAGCGGCTTGCCTGTAAGAGGATTGATACCCTCGGGAATTGTTGTATAGGGATGCTCATTGTGCCAGTCGCGAACTTTACGAAGATGGTTATAAATAGCTGTTGCCGCAAAACCTGCCTTTTTCTCATCATCCAACTTTAAAGAAGCTACCCAGTCCATGGCTTTCTTTTCAAGAGAAGCATCTGATTTTAAATCAGCAAAGGCCTTCTTGTCAAAATAGGCGGCTACCTTGTCAAATGACCGGATTGCACCTTCGGGAAGCAAAGCTCCTTTTTCTCCAAAACTATACATAGCAGATTCCGGTTCAATGGTAACTTTGCTTTCGTCCAGCATCTTTTTGTCCAACTTGAACACGTCTGCGAAGAAATCATAAACAGCATTCCGTTTGTTCGGACCAAAGTCATGTTTCTCCTTGGGGAGATGTACATTCGTTACTTTGTCTTTCGCGTTATAGAATCCATAAATTCGTTGCAAATAAGGAAATTCAAGAGTAGGAACACTAGCCGTCCAGTCGCCACCATCAGATACCACGAGTTGTGGACGAGGGGCAAAAGTAGCAGCTAGCTCCGCATTACAGGTTCCTCCTGCAGAAAGTTGAATGGGCATTCCGCTTTCACACGGACAGCCACCGTCAAAGTGAGAAGCAAGGCTCACCACGGGAGCAGAAGCAGTAAAACGATCATCTAATACACTCAACAAAACAGTATGAGTGCCCCCTCCTGAACCACCATTTGTACCGATACGACTGGTATCAATATCCTTACGGGAAGCAAGCATAGACTCAAGAATCAACAAGCCATTCATTGCCTGAATAGTGTGCGCCGCACTACTACGATGTGCCGCACTGCCAACTTGTAAAGCCGACTCTCCCCATCCGAACAAATCATAATCCACACAAATAGCTCCCATACGTGCTAAAGTGCCCATACGTTGTTGCTGGTCCTCACGATAACGTCCGCCACCAAAATGTCCGTTAGGACAAATAATCAACGCATGTTTTCCTTTTGATTGAGGTGTGTAGATAGAACCGCAAACATATAAGCCGGGAAGTGTTTCAAGTGCAAAATTCTGCACTGTATAGCCATCAAACTTACGTATCTTCGAAAGAATAGGTTTGGATTTAACACATTGAGCTAGTAAAGTGTCGATACCCAAACGTTGACGCACTTCTTTTTTCAAAGAATCAACGCGAAGTTCAAAAGCCTGTCGATCTGCATAAAGAGTATTCAAATAAGCCAGCATCTTTTCTCCGTCTGCATCCGTACGACGTGGATATTCATACGCTTTTAGCTTATACATATTTCCTTTCTGTTTGACAAATTTATAATCGAAAGGTGCCAATACATTCGTCAGGGATTCTTCTACAGAATAAGGACGAATACGAAAGTCGGCATAAGGCAACACTTTTCCCACTGTATCAATATCATATTTCAGGCGGACTCCGAAACGGTTTTGAATATCCGTCAGTACTTCATTCAAGGGACGGGCAAATTCCGTCTCGTATGTTTGTGTCTGCGCTTCAGCCGAAAGAGATGCGGCAAGAAGCATGGTAAAAAGGATTCGTTTCATTTTTAATTATTTGATTCTAAGTAAGTCATCATAAAGACATCAGATGCAGAGCAGGATTACATTTTAATCTCTTCACCATTGACGATCACATCATCCATCGTGATACGCTCACAATTTTCAAAGATACATTTCTGTTTTCCTCCCTGAATATGAATATCACGCAAAACAATGTCAGATATCGGCGCTTCTTCCAAACCCACTATTTTGATTGGAGTCTTTACATCTGTCACAGTCATTCCACTGATATGTACGTTACGGAAGATCGGAGTGCGTTCACTCTTTGGTTCCGCAGGCATTTTACTATATTTCAAATTCAGCACGACTGCTTCCTGTTTAATATTACTCATAACAACGTTGCTAACGCGAATGTCTTCAACGACTCCTCCCCTTCCACGGGTTGACTTGATGCGGATTCCACGATCCGTTCCGTCAAATACGCAATTGGAAATAGTCACTTTACGCACACTTCCACTCATCTCACTGCCGATAACAACGCCTCCATGGCCGGAAAGCATGGTACAGTTGGTTATGGTGATATTTTCGCAAGGTACTCCCAAACGACGGGCCTGCGCATCTCTTCCGGACTTGATTGTTATGCAATCGTCCCCCACTGATATATGGCAGTCACTGATATGCACATTGCGGCAGGATTCCGGATTAACCCCGTCTGTATTTGGTGAAGGGGCATTATCAATAGTTATCCCCTTTATTATTACATTATCGCAAAATTCAGGATTCACCGTCCAGAAAGGAGAATTGATAATTTTCACTCCTTCAATCTTTACTTTCTTACAACGAACGGGCTGGATAAACGGAGGACGGAAAAAACGACGCTGCAACGTAGTTACATAATCCTTATTCGTTTCAGCATAAATCGCTGTCGTATCGTTTGCTGCATCCCACATCGGCTGATATTTATTTATATCACGCATGCCGTTATCTTTCAAATCAATCATGACACGAAAGAACTCCATCCACCATTTCTTTCCCTGTCCGTCCAAAGTTCCTTCTCCTTTGATGGTAATATTCTCGGCATCTACCGCATAGATCAAAGGCTGGAAACTTTTCATCATCACTCCTTCGTGACGAACCTCGACAAAAGGAAGATAGTCATCGAAGTTGTCAGAAAAGAGCAAAGTAGCTCCGGCTTCCAACTCCAGTGTAATGTTGCTTTTCAGATGAATACTTCCTGTCAGATAAGTCCCGGCAGGAAAGAAAAGAGTACCTCCGCCGCCACGGTTCAAACGATCAATCGTTGAATTGATTAGCTTTGTATTAAGAGCCTTACCATTTGCTTTTGCACCGGTCTTCAACATATCCACACGCTCGGCACGGAGAATTGTGGTTGCACAGAAGCAAAGAAAGACGAGAAAAGTTGTCCGTAAATTCATAATCGATATTATTAAATTATATTTCATCATTGTCTTCTAAAAAATCATGCTAATAGAATCTTTTTTTCTTCCCAATGTTTGAATACAATCATTAAAATGTTTTTTTCAAACATGCTATATGATTAAAATAAAGATGCTGCGTGGCTTTTTCTATGAATACATTGTTTTTTTAATTCTACAAATATATGCAAAAGGTTCTTTCATCTTGCACAAACCAATTGATATGTTCCACTCTGTATCTCTTTGGGTTCTTTTTCTCCCGGAAGATAAACGACAGCCGTAGTATTCACCGGAACAGATATGTTTAAAGTGAAAATTCCGTTCTGGCTAGTCCAATCTACAACAATAGTACCGTATAAAGTTTCATACGATGCTTTGACATATTTCAAATCTCCTACAGGCTGGGGAGCGATGATAAACTTTTGATAGGTAGTAGATGGGCGGATACCGACCAGCGAATTAAAGAACCATTCATCAATCTGTCCCATCATAAAGTGATTCCAGGAAGAACCTTGGCGGGGATCCCATTGCTCGGTTAAGGTGGTAGCACCGAATTTCAACTGGAAGCCATATCCTGGAGCTTCTTCGTGATTGAACATCTTATAAATAAGTTCGTGCTGACCATTACGCGCCAACGTCTGAATCAGATAGCGGTTACCCACATCACCGGTCGTTAAGCGATTGCCATGTGCTTCCACATCTTTAATCAGATTCATAAGTACTTTCTCATCCAACTTTGCATCCGGTTGATAACTGCCTTGTTCATCTGAATCCTGCGTCATCTGGAGGAATAACGGAAGTGCATTACTACATTGGCTCCCTGTACCATACTGTGCTGTCTCTTTATTGAGAAAACATTTATTAAATGAGGCAAGTATTTCATGTGCCAAAGAAGTATAATAATGAATGTCAAAGTCATTGCCAACCATTTTCGCAGCTTTTATTAAAAACATTACTGTCATATAATAATGCGCGGTAGCCACCAGGGGAACCGGTGTATTCCTAGAGAATCCGGCACGAAAATCTCCGTAATCATACCAATCTCCCAAGCCGAAAGAAAGAATACCCATCTCTGCACGAGTCTTCAGATAATCCACATAACGGCGCATATTCGGATAATATTTCTTAATCAACGAGTCATCTCCATACGTCTCATAGTACATAAATGGGAAAATAACCAGAGAACCACCCCATTCCGGAGATTCGGCAAATGCATCCATGCCCGGACCTTCAAAAACCACGTATTCCGGAGCAGTTGTCGGCATGGCACCGTTGGCATGTTGCGCATCTGCCATATTCTGCATAATCTGCGGAGCATAAGCTGTCAAATCATAGTTGTATAATAGCCCAGGACCATTCAGATGCACCTGTTCCAGCCAGCCTAGTTTTTCACGATGCGGACAATCTGTAAACACAGACTGCATATTGCTACGCACTGCTTTTTCGATCAATCGATGGGCAGCATTAAATATTCGGTTGGATGATTCGAAAGTGGAAACTTTCTTAGCTGAATTAAAGACGAAACAGGATTGAATATTCTTCAACACAGGCAATCTCTGCGGATTCTTTTGACCTTTTAAGACAGCCCCCTCGACTTGAATATATCTAAAACCGTAATAAGAGAAACGAGGATGCCAGGTTTCGTCACCTTCACCTTTCAGTGTATATTCATAATAGTGTTGACGTCCCGTTTGTCGCTGATTACAGGCACCTTCATCTGTCAATGCTTCGGCTACGAGCAGAGTTACTTTCTGTCCACGTTTACCACGTACTGTTATTTCCGGAAAGCCAGCCAGATTTTGCCCCATATCCAACACGAAAGCAGAAGGATCGACAGTTCTTTTAGTCGATTTAGAAGCTGAAGCAATCTGTTCTGCATTTAGTTTGGTTACCTTTTGAATATCATATCGTTCCATGATTTTCACCGGAGGCGCCATCTGTGGACGTAGTATTCCTTTAGGAGCTTCCTGTATAACTACCGGACGCCAATGACTATCATCAAAGCCAACCTGATTCCATCCTTTTTGCTCACGACGAGCATCGTAATCCTCACCTCCATATATGCAATTGAAAGTTACCGGACTAAAATCATATTTCCAGTCATTGTCAGAACGAAGTGTTGTAGATGTTCCATCTTCGTAATTAATAACCAGTTCAAATAAAAGTGTAGGAGGACCAAAACTTATCTGTAATTTGCGATAACGTCCTCCTTGCACATTATAGAATCCATTCCCCAATAAGATTCCCACGGCATTCTCACCATGCCGCAATTGTTCCGTTACATCATACGTGTTATAGTAAACAGTTTTATCATAATCACTCCACAGCGGAGCAAATTCACTGTTGCCTACTTTCTTGCCATTCAAAGAGAATTCATAGAATCCCAAACCACAAACGTATGCAGTTGCTTCTACTATTTTCTTGCCCGATTGGCGGTTTGTATTCCCTTCTGTCCTATCTCCCACCTGGAATGTTCTTCGCAAACAAATACTTTTCTTTGCTAAAGTGTCCACTGCTTCCCAAGCTGCCTTTACCTCCGGTTTCTTCAACTCTCCACCATGAAACTTGCGTCCTTCCGGTAAATGAGCATTCTGACGAGTGATAGCTCCAATCCATTTTCCTTCGGAAAGTCTTGAAGAAGCAGAGCGAAACTTTGCTTCACGACTCCATTCAGAGGGTGCATCTGTCTCATCCCAAACACGAACCCGCCAACTATAATTAAATTGATTATCAGGTCGTATATCTGCCCCCTCTATAGAAACCAGCTGGCTCTGTGTAGAATAGACTTTTCCACTATTCCAAACGGAACGTCCTGTAAAAGCTTCCCGGATGTCAATCTCATAAGCTGATTGTCGCGTTCCATTTTCCGGCGATTCCATCACCCATCCCAAGCGAGGTGAACCTTCGACCACTACCAGACCTTCCTGCATTTCACAGGTAAGGCGGCTGATTGTTATAGTCTTTGCCTGCATAAAACATGGCAGGCAAAGAAAAAGAAGGAGATATTTCTTTATATTCATTGTTCAGACTATCCTATCTATATTATCAGATAAATGATTATTTGAGTACATCCTTGCAAACGATTCTTGTCAATGTATCTGCATAACCGACTTCTTTACCATCCACAAAAATGCGTAAGCCTTTTCCACAATGATAACGATCACCATTCTTATCCCAAAGAATCGTCAGATTATGACCGTGATATAATACATTATCCAAACAGAACCAATCCCACTTGTCGGCAGGAATTAAGGGGTTCACTTCAATCGTATTATCCAAACGCGGACGAAGTCCGATCAGTCCTGTAATTATCAAGTCGTTGAAAGTAGAATGGTTATAATAACGGCTACGTTCCTGATCTCCTTTCAGCCAATAACCGGTCACCTCATCCAAATATTCACCAATATAGGGACGACCACGATGGTACTGTGATTCCACATACAATTCCATCTGACGGAAATATACACTGTCAGACAATACGGTCTGCGGATAATTATTCATAAAGTTAGCCATTGCTGTCAATGTCTGTGCGGAAGCAAACGGCCAGATAGCACCGTCCCACTCACACTTGCCTACTCCACGTGTACGGAATTCCGGATGACGACGTTCTGCAGTTGTCAGTCCATAAGGAGCAGAAAAGCCTTTTGCATCCATAATTTCCTTCCAGGCAATTTCATACTTTTGGGCGGTATCCGGCAGGTTGAAATACCAGGGAATATATCCGATTGCTTCACGCACATTCGCAGAAGAGTCCGTACGCATCGTTTCAAAAAACTGATGACGTGTATTCCACAATTCATTTTCTACCAGATTTTTCAAAGTATCTGCTCTCATGCCATATTTCATAGCCATCCCCTCATCACCGGAAAGAATTCCTATACATGAAAGTGCTTTAGCATTGCCATACATATAGCTATTGATTGTCGGCCGGGCATATTTCTTCTTCCGTCCTCCACTGATTGATTCTTCCATACCATCCTGTACATCACCCTGCCAATACAATCCATTTTTCAAACGGTTCGTACGTTCCCAACGTTGATATTCAGTTTCCAGATCTTTTTTCATATCCAGCATAAAATCTTTATCCCCGTCTACCATATAACGGGCCAATACAGCATCCGCATTCCATGAGCTGAACTTATCCATTTTCTTCATCGGACCGCCGTCATTGCCACGATACCATGTATGAATAATCTGATCCAAATATTTCGGATCACGCAACCAACGGCTTTCATAAATGTGATGTCCAATTGCACAAGCAATCAAATTATATTTATCTGAATAAGAACGCTGAACGAGAAACTCGGTCATGCCATAGCCTACAGGAGTCTCCTTGATATGCTTACGGATTGACCACCAACGATAATAATACATTTCTTCAAAGTTATGTTGCGGACACTCGAACAAAGGAATATTTTCCTCCATCCATTCCGAAGCCTTTGCATTGGGAATTGCCTGAACAATATTTTCGTCTTCCATACCGTTGAAATAGTCTGCATAATGACTGAAGTCAGCATACTTTAAAAAAGCAGAAGACACATCCTTATCTGTAGAAGATGTTTTCACATTGGCAATGCCATATTCAGCCAATGGATCTTGCGCACCTGCATTTGGCAGATCATACGTCTGATCGGCAGGAGTATCTACAGTCGGAAATGTACGAGGTACGCCAGTACGGAATACAATTCGTTCCACAGCAGCCACGGGAGCATAGAACATACGCAACCCTACTCTCTTACCATCTACATATACTTGAATATTACGATCAACAGTAGAAAGGACTGCTTCTACATGATAAACCTTTCCTGCTTCATATTTCATCATATTTGCAAACCGGGAGCCGCCTTTCAATCGGAAAATGCCATCATCAGTAAGTTCCATACGAGAACAGGCTATTCCATTCTCATCCAGAAATTCAATCTGGAGTGTGCCTTTATTATTCTGGCTGGCTTTCAAATCAAATGATACTTTTAATTCTTTAGAAGCCGGAATTTTACGTTCCACTTTGGCATAATCAAACGGATCTTTATCCTGCAACTTCAACCATTGATCCTCCAAAGAAACAGGAGCCCAAACCGGAGAATAAATATTCCAGTCAGTCAGTTCCGCAATTGATTTATTTTTTGAGAAATCATCATCCGCATGTGCTGAAGCATTTATTTCCACCGGGACAGGAATACGGGAAATCCACATATCTTCCTTGTTCACACTGTAAGAAACCCACAAATCACCATCAGCAGGCACTCCATTGCCTTCCTGAATACCACGCGGATATTGAGGACCGTATGATTTATAATTTCCTCCATAACGCATGGGAGTGATTTCGCCATGTACCAAATTCAATGTCGTATATTCCAATCCATCTTTACTCAAAGATATAGCCAGCGGCCAACGAAATTCCGACGGATTATATACGGTAGCGTATGTACCATCACTTAAACGCTGTCCCCAAATTTTCGCGTTGCTGTTGACGAAACCTTTTGCACGAAGCACAGGCTCTGCCCAAGTATGTCCGCCATCCTCACTGATAGAGGTAAGCGCATGTTTCCAAAGACTGGCAATACGTCCATCCGGCAATGTATAACAATTGAATGCTTTGTATCCTTTCTTCAGAGGGAGAATAGGATCTTCACGGTCGGCTTCTTCCACCCACTGCATCATATACAGCGGATTGTCGAGAATTTCCTGGCAAGCCCACACAAACTCACGATCCTTGCTTTTCTTAAAATACGGATAATCAGTATTCTTTTCATTAAATCCATGATTATAATAAATGAAATAGATCGGTCCGTAAGAACCGTCTTTCTTTATTTCACGAACCACCCGGCCAATACCGTTTCCATCATTAGGATCATCCTTTTTATCCAAAGCAACTCCATAATTTCCCATTGTAATCAGCTTGCCGGATTTAGAAACATAGAATCCGACACGCTGGTGCATAATGGCAATCAGATCTTTGGCCTGTACACCCGGACGAGATTCTTTGGTGTATCCATCGGGAACTTTATAAGGAGGAAACACTATTTCCGGATTTGTCCAGCGATATCCATCCTTCGAAGTCATCAGAAAAGTCTGTGAAGGCGGTATGTGTTCATCAGAAGGGTCTGCCAGGTATTGATAGAAAAACTGGCCATTCCAATAAGCCAGCATCGGCTGATGATTATACGTCCATCCATTACCGTTCGAAGCATCGGGATGTTCACGATTGGCACGCACCAACTGAATGTTATGTACTCCGACTACCGGAGACAGTTGTCCGTCGTGACAAGCAGGGTTCGATAATTCTTTTCCTGTATAATGAATTCTATCTTGTGCAAAAGCTGTAGTAGTCAGCCAACCGGCAGCCAGTACAAAAAGAATTTTAGCAGAGTTGTTCATGATTTATTTCTGATTTAAATTGTTTCCGGGTTTATTTCTTTTCTTCGAGTAATGCTTTTACGACTGATTCCGGAGCCGTAAATATGGTCCCATGCTTATGCCCTACAGGGATGCTTACCTCTTCTGTTACATCTGTAAAGTTCCGGAAGTCCTTCGTACGCATAGCGCCATATATTTTTTTCTTATATACATCAAAGTAGATTAGATAATCGTCTCCCACTTTCTCTACAGACGGTCCTTCTACAAAGGATTCTGTGAAAGGCTGGGATGCGGGCGAATAAGGACCGGTCATAGAATCGGAAAAAGCGATTTTCAGATTACGTTCCGGACGGGTGTTATCCTTGAGTACCATTACATAGTCATTCTTTGCCCGTTTCACGATAACGGCATCAATGGTACTGAATCCCGGATCATACAAAAGTTTTGCTTTCGAAACGGTTTTAAAATCTTTTGTAGTGATATAGTATAAACGATGATTATTATTCTCTTCTTCTATTCCCTTTTCGAAACGCCCGGGGACACAGGAAGCCCATACTACCATAAACTGATCATTCTTGTCGTCATAGAAAATTTCCGGAGCCCATACATTAATGGTAGTCGGTTCGTCTGCCATTACAGGAATCATCTGTTGTTCCGACCAATGGATCAGATCTTTGGAATGTGCGTAGCCAAATCCTAAATCACCTTTCCAACTTGTAGTCCAGACCAAATGGTAGGTTCCATCCGGAGTACGTACCATCGAGGGGTCCCGCATGAGCTGGTGCTGTCCCAGTTCCGGCTTTAGCCAAACTCCCGGAATACTGTCCCAATGCATTCCGTCCTCACTATATAAGTATCTCAAACCCTCATCAGCCGGTTCATGAAACGAAGTGAACATGTAGTAGTCTTTGTTCCCCCCACAAGAAGCCAGAAACAGAAGACTTATTGCGGCTAATGTATTTCTTAACTTTTTCATTTGTATATTCTATATTTGTATCTTTTATACAGAGGAGACGATGGAAAGCGTCATTTGTACTCAAATATACTAGAAGAATCAATAGATTCAAAATTTATATACGATAAAAGGGCGACTCTCCGAGCCACCCTTTCCACCATCAAACAAACTAACCATTTACAATGGGAAAGAATTTCACTTCTTTTTATAGTATCTTATTTTTTAATTATATAGAACCTCCACGGGCTTTTATACGTTTATACCATTCCTCTCGTTCTTTCTTCAGGTCATATCCACGTTTAGCCAGATAGTTGTTGATACGTCCTTTGTATTTTCCGAAAGCAGCATGTTTCTTATTCGAATTTTCTGCATCCAACGCAAATTCACGAGCCTCTATCAACCAAGCATAGATTTGAGCTTTTTCTTCTTCTTTCAAAGTAGGAATCATGTCCAGATGTGAGTCATAAGTCACTTTTACTACTCCATAAGTCATGCCATCTTTAACAGCTTCTATTTGCTTTTCATCAAGAAAGAGAGATAAATTGGCTGGAAAAGCGAAATGTGAACGATATAGTGCCGCATCTTTTTCATTTTCCGCAGCTTTCAAAGCTTCATTTTTAGCCTCACCAGTCAACCCGGATTCTTTTACTTTCTTGACTTTCGCATCCCGTACCTCATAAATATCATTTAATTCGAAGTAACGATTGGCTATGACATTGCGAACATCTTCGGCTGTTTTCGCATCTGTAAGCCCGAGTTTATCAACGATCTTTTGTGATCGGCTGACAATAGACTTTACATATTCAGGATCACGATTCTCTTTATTTAAGTCGACTGCCTGTGCAGACATCCAACCGGAAATAAAAAGCAATGATAGTATCAGTATCTTTTTCATAATTACATTAATTTTCCTTTTTCAGCCAATGTATCGTAGTTGTTCTTCATATCTCTCCAATCTACTTTATGCTTTGTACTAATACCGTTGATATATTTTTCAATATTCGTATATCCGTCACCAGTACAGTCTTTATTGGCATCACTCGGGTCATTCGGATTTAATCCGTTAGCAATTTCCCATTCGTCCGGCATACCATCTTTGTCCGTATCAACATAAGGAGTACCTTTGTATTCAGGATAACCACCCATCTGGCGAATATCAGTAATAATACCCTGCTTATAAGAATCTTTCGGTAAACGACGATACTTGAACTGTCCGTCTTCTCCCATTGACTTAGGAGACAAACCTGTCAAGTCACCATAAGCGTCTTTAGGAAGTTTCTTTTCATAATAAGGAATACCCGTTCTTACTTCTTCAATCACACGTTCGTCAACAATATCACGACAAGGAATATTCGCGCCTACATGTTTCAATACATAGTCATAAGCATCTTTAGCTCCCATGATATTGATATACGGCATCTCGAACGGCTGATAGCTACGCATGTATTCAGTATATCCGTCAGTGTTCGGTTGAGTTTCAATCTGAATACCGCCATTCCAGTTATCTTTAGTTATTTCAGGATAGCCTTCCATTATATTTCCGTCGGCATATACTCGCCCATATTCTTTATGATCCAGCTTACTACGTCCTGCTTCCGGTTTCAAGATACGATGTCCTACATTGGAATCCTTAGGAGTAGCAGGTCCCGGTTTGTAGTAGTTGTTAATCATATTGAACATCGCGGTATAATCACCACCATCGGAAGAACGGTGCACCCAATTGAATACTACATTATTAACGAAATTGAATATGCCATTCCAACCGATAGAAGGATTACGTCCGGCATTGCTAGCCCAAAGGTTACGGGCAAACGCACAGTTCTCACCACCTAACGTACTACCGAACGCATGATTGTATGTATCCAACGCTTTTGCCGAGATAGTATTTTGAATAGTTACGTTTACAGTAGGAAGTTTCAAATCTTTGCTTTCATATTGTCCTTCACTCGGGTCGTACATGTGGCGATAGAAAGAAATGTTTTCATCCAATCCCCATGTACAGGAGCAGTGGTCGATCATTATATTACCAACAGGGTTACCTCCGAAAGAGTCATCACGATGCCATACTTTCGTTTCTCCACGACGGAAACGCATATGACGTACAACAACATCATGTGTATCTACCCAAAATGATTCTCCAGCAATACAAACACCGTCTCCTGGAGCTGTTTGTCCGGCAATAGTTACGTAAGGAGCACGGACGATAATCGGAGATTCCAGACGGATGATACCGGCAACATTAAATACGATAATACGTGCACCACCAGTTTCACATGCTTCACGGAAAGAGCCCGGTCCACGATCATTCAGATTTGTGACAGTTATCACTTTACCTCCACGACCACCGAAACTGTACATACCACCACCTTCAGCACCTGGGAATGAAGGGATATCAGCCTGTGGCAAATCGTACGGACGACCAGCCCAAGGAATATATGGACGTCCTTCTCTAGCTTCTTTTTGTACTATCGGCAACGCTTTTGCCCATGCTTCATCAGAGCGTTTCCGCTCTTCAGTCATCATTTTTGTATAGTTTTCTTTGGCTTCGCCAGATATTTGTGGGTATTGCGCCCATGCAACGGTCGGAGTCAACATTGTTGCAGCAAAAACTGCTAAAAGTACCTGTTTCTTCTTCATTTTTATTTGGTTTTGTGAAGTTGTTAATTCAAAAATACAATAATAAGACGAAAGAAGAAAAGATTTGTAATCAGTGATGATGATCTTTTATCAAATGCGGGGGAGAGAAACGACTTTCCAGTCTCCAATGGTCCGTGTAGTACTATCGAGAATCACTTTGCTGAAAAGTGTCTTTTTCTGCCGGTCATTTCTCTATCGGAAGAAAAAACGACGAAGGAAGGAATGTGTCACACACGAAATCCGAATAACCGGAATAGCTTGGTGTAAAAGAAAAGAGGGAATCTTAAGATTCCCTCTTTTCACATTTTCTCTTCTATTAGCTGCCGTCAGAGAGCCGGATCGGGAGCTTCGCCACTGTCGCTGCCACCGGAAGGAGGAGTTACTCCACCGCCTTCATCAGGATCGGGAGCTTCACCTTCACCAGGCGTTATCGTTCCGTTGCCTCCGGAAGGCTTTGAGGGAGCCGTAATACCTTTACGACGATTATAAGCAGCTTTTGTTTCGGCTATGACTTGGTTGAGAGCAGTAAGAAACGCTGAAGCTTCCGTTATGGAGGGAGTCAGTATATTGACAGCGGTTATGTGCATCACCAAGTCATCGTAGAGTGAATCAAGCTGCGCACGCACAGTCTTTGAGTCCGCAACCGATTCTGCTGTACGAGTAACGGAACGGGCGTCTGTCAGTGCCGAATAGTTTTTATTGGCGGTTTCGAGTGCCGTTAATATGGCATCCAAATTGAGTGCCGTAACGGCGGTTTTCACGGCTTCCTTGCGGAAATCAAGCAGTAGTCCGCTGATGGCTGCCGTTTCCTCCATATTGCGCATGCGTGCCAGTCCGGTATAAGGGCGCACCGTGATTTCCAAGGTATTATATGCATCTCGTTGCGCTGCCAACGGTGAGTTTTTGGCCGCACGGACAGTAGCCAACAAATAACTGACATACGAATCGCGTTCGGCATCCAGTTTCAGTAAATCCTTTGTTTCGGCGTTGGCCGTGGAACGGTTCACCAGGTCTTCCATTTGTACCAACTTCGGCTTGATGCTGTTCACGATGTTTGTTACTGTCAGTTTGGAAATACTTCCTGCGGTGAGGAGTGTCAGCACACGATTCATGAAATTGGTGTACTCAGTGTTGTTCAGTTGTGACAGTGTGATACCGTCTGCTTTTTGATAACTTCCCATAATTTTTTCTTTCGGGATTCATACTTGTTCTATCTATCTCTGAAAAATTCGAAGTCCGGACAAGCCCGCGAAATGGTTGCTGTAAATTCGCGGACGTTTTGCATACCTGTGAAAGCATTTTTTAAAATTTGCAGGCGTTTTTCAAGCTTGCAAAAGCGATTTAAAAAGTTTTCCGGCATTTTACAAGCTTGGGAAAGCGTTTCTGGAAGTTTGCAGGCATTCAGCAGGCTTGGGGAAGCGTTTTGAGAAGTTTGCGAAGGCAAAGATAACTAAAATCAGCTGATTTAACGAACAAAAATTCACCAATTCCTGCCGTCTTCTCAAAGAAAAGAGGGAGGAACCGGTGAATTTCTATGGTTTTCGATGCCGAAGCATCCTGTGATTCATCTCCGATGTAATTATCCCTGCACCGAAATGCAGGGTTCTTATCGAAGGAAGTTGAGTTTTTTATTCAGCCAGCGGGTCAAAAGTACCGTTTGCGCCACCGTTGTTGTAATCTCCCCAGCCGATGGTTTGCAGCAATGTACTATTATTACCCTGGATACCTTGATGGAAACCAAGGATATAATACCTTGGAAGGAACGCGATATACAATGGAGAATGGCTATCATCATAAGAATCGCCTTTCTTTGTCTTACGGGTCAAATAATTTGAATAAAATTCTTTCAGCCTATCCTGTTCGCTGGCAAGATCCTTTCTCAAATCCATTGCAGCCGGACGGGTAATTCCAGCTTTTACTAACGGATCGTCGTCAACATTTGTTCCACCAATGCCACCGTTTACAGTTGTACGGAATTCAAGATTCTCGCGACGTTGTCCGTTGAGTGGCTTAAAACCAAGATATGTACATGTGTTTCCACCCCAGCCAGTCAGTTTCCAAGTAGCAGGCGCACCTTCAGGAAGTTCTATGCCGCCATCAAACAACATCCAGCGACGCATATCATCGAAACGTTTTCCTTCGTATGCCAATTCAATTTGACGTTCATACATGATAGCTGCCATACATTTAGCTTGGTCACCGTCCAAACCTGCTTCCAATCCATAATTATTTTCAGCTTTATAACCAACACGAGCACGGATTTTTTGTAATTGATCAACGGCAACTCCCATCTCACCCGCATTACATGCTGCTTCTGCATAATTAAGTAATACTTCCGCATATCTAATCTCCATATACGGCGCGGCAGAACGTGTGAATCCCCCGGACTTTTCATCATAGACATAACGGGCAATAGCATTCACATCTCTGTCATCAGAGCGTTTACGTACATAAAAACCTTTTACATCATTAAGGAGACCATCAGCGCCATAGGTCACACTGCTATTGGCTTCAATATCATCTACATAAGCTGCATCCGTATACCAGGTATAGTTCCAAAGTTCATAATCAGGACCATTGTGCGGGTATCGGTTCCCTTGTGTCGTAGGATTACCGACAAACGACCAACGAACTCCCGGGAAAGCGAATGTACGATAGAAGCGCGGATCACGATCGACGAAAGGAAATTCGCGATAATAAGGTATATCTGATTTAGTTAACGTATTGTATGTTTCACAAGTTGCAGGTATCTTGCCGTCAGACATAGGAAACATATCTACCAACATGGCGGAAGGTGTTTTGCCACCTCCTCCTCTAGCATTGTACGGCCGGATGCCATTTTCCCATGTATTATTCTTACGATAATCAGGAACTCCTTCCGTCAGCGTGTTGTGTAGCGTTACAAATACAGCTTCTTGACTCGGCACTTCAGTAAAAAGATTAGCCCAACCGGAAGCGTTCACACCGGGATTACTTTCATTAGCCAAGCCATATCCGGCAGCTGTCAGCACGTCAATAGATCTTTTTATATCATTGTAAGCCTGTGTCCAACGAGACAAATCATTGGAGCGATTAAATAACGGACTGGCATATAGTACACGTACTCGACCCAACAAAGCCACTGCTGTACCGGAAGTAACACGACCGTAATTATCACCAGACATCCATTGTCCGGCTCCCGTAAAAGGTGCTAACAATGTTTCAGCTCTCTCCAAATCGTCACAAATAAATTTGAAACAATCCTTTGCGGAAGAACGGGGAACAACAGAACTTTCAACAGGTTCCTGTACTTCCGTAATGATGGGCACACCACCATACCATTTCACCAAATTATAATAGCACCATGCACGAAAGAAGTAAACCTGCCCTAACAACTCATTCTTTTCTTCCTGCGAAAGCGTGCTTCCTTCAATGCCTGCAATGACATCATTAATATTACGAATACGTCCATAAGCGGAAGTTATAGGATCACCTTTCGTTCCTTCAAAGTAATCAGGTACAGGATTATTTCCGGTTTGATAAGTCAACGGCTTGAGTGGATCGACAAAAGCACTGAATCCACTATATTCTTCAGTCGACTTAGATTGGTCGTCTGCTAAACCGGTACTGTTATACATTGAACTGGGAGTAGCCTTAGGATCTGGCAGACATACTCTATAAACATCTGCTACACGTCCCAGTGCACCACTCCAATAATTATAAGCATCGGCAGTAGTGCTGTCAAAGTTCTGCTTGTCTTGCATGAACTGGTCGCTACAAGAAGTAAACGCAGTCATCGCCCAAAAAGCTACGCTGATACGGAATATATTTTTTCTTTTCATTTTACTGTTCTTTTAGAATGTTAAATTAACACCAATCGTGAATTTACGCAGGGTAGGATAATTCCCATAAGTAGTCATCGGATCAATAAAATTATCCGGATAAGGATTATAGAAACTTAATAGATTCTGTCCTGTAATGTTAAAACGGCAACTTTCGATACCTATCATTTTTGTATATTTTGACGGTATACGGTAAGCTAATGTAACGCGATTCAGTTTGACACGTGTTCCGCTTACTCTCCAGAAAGAAGAAGTTACTGCATTCACGCTGCCCCATCTCAAGTTCGGATATTTTCCATTGCGATTGGCTTTCACCACTACATTACCTGCTGCATCTACTACGTCGTTATACACAAACATATTGTCTGTAGTCCAGAACGAAGGCATATTTGCATATTCCAAATCATTATACTTATTAGCCGATGTTCCTTGGTTTCCTAAAGAAATTGCATCATCAGGCAAGAAACTATAACCACCCCAGCTCGCATTAAACTGAGCTGTCAAAGAAAGCCCCTTCCATTCTGCGTTCAGGTTCATTGTCATGCTGTAAGGATTGCTTCGATTAGATAACCGTACTTGGTCATCTTCAGAGCTAACCACACCATCCGGTCCGGCGTATGTACCATCATCTTGTCTGGCTCCACGCACGTCTTTATAAATCAACATACCCGGTTTTACATCTTCTTTAACGTTACCCATATAGGAAGTAATATTGTACTTGGCAAAATACTCGTCAATATCCTGATAGCTGCGGAACATACCGATACACTGCATACCCCAGATGCCTTGATCCAAACGATCACCCTTCTTATAGCTCTTATAAGTAGGCTTCTGATCCCAGTCTCTTACCAAAATCTCATTATCACTATACCCGGTGTTCAACTGAATTTTATACTTAAAATCCTTACCTATCTTGTCTCTCCATGTAGCAGACAGTTCGACACCATAAGTATTCAATTCTCCATAATTCACTTTCGCAGAATTAGCTCCCACTGTAGATGGAACAGAGGCATTATAACTAAGCAACATCTCACGGTTCCATTCATAGTAAGCGTCAATATTGAATGATAAACGATTATCGAGAACATTGAAATCAAGCCCCAAATTACCTTTATAAGATTTATCCCAATGAGCATCCCGATTGATTGCTGCATTGTTTTTATTCATTGTGAGGTGACTACCGGCATTGGCCTCTGTACTAGTGCCAAATACTGGCCCTTTATCCTTATCTGTTCCGTAAGTCTGCAACCATTGCCATGCTGTTGTATTATCACGACCGGTCAAACCAAAAGATGCACGCAACTTTAAGTAATCAATCCATGTAACGTTCTTAGTAAACCATTCTTCTTGTGAAACCACCCAACCAGCAGATACTGACGGGAAAAATCCCCAATAATTTTCAGGAGCAAACTTGGTGGAAGAATCCGAACGAAGCAGGAACTCCAGTAAATATTTGTTATCATAAGAATAATTCAAACGACCGATATAAGATAAATTACCCGACTCAAAACGAGTGAATTCTGTACTAGGAGTACTATTCCAGTCTACCGAATTAGATTGTCCTGTCGTAAATTCGTATGGGTTAGTAACCATACCGTACAAATATTCTGTTTCTGATTCAGACTTTTCAATGGAGAATAAACCTCCTACAGAATGTAGTCCGAAATCCCTATTATATGCTGCAGTAAAGTTCATCTGATAGTTATCCGAACGAGTCATGGAACGAGACAAATATCCAGTAATATCACTTGTACTGGAGTTAACCACCGGTTTTCCACTATTTGCCAAATAAAAACTAGTATTTTCAAATGCACTGTTATCCGCTCCTTCAATTGGAGTATACAAATGTTCTCCACTACCAGAACGAGTCTCCAAATAATAAAGATTATAAGAAGTACCATAATCATTTGTCTTATTCGTATTGACACTCTTCGAATAAGTAAACTTCAATTTCAGTCCTTTCAACCATTTATTCCATCCGAAATCGTATTCCAACCCGGCATTAATATTCATGTTTGATGTCATGTTTCGTTTATAGTCGCCATTATTCTGAAGTACATTGAAATTGTAATTCTGAATATTACTTACCGATGAATTAGTAGGACCGTAAGCAGCTACCGCATATTCACCCACATATTCGGGAATATAATAAGGATGTGTCAACAGCGTATTGTAATCTTTCTCTGCAGACGAACCTCCGACCTGATTCAGAGGAGTATTTTTCTTTCCATAATCACCGGAGACCTGTACATTCGCTTTTATCCACTTGCTGATTTTCACATCTACACCAGCACGGTAATTCCAACGATTGTAATCCAGCTTACCTAAGTTACCATCCTGATCAAAATAAGAAATTCCGGCAAAATAACTGGCTTTTTCAGTAGCACCGCTCAGGTTTACACTATGCTGCTGCGTCAATGCGGATTCCCAATATTTATCCAGTAAATCATAGTGCAAACTTTTCATGGCATTCAACTCATCCTGCTGAAAAATAGCTCTTAACGGATCAATACTTGTCTCCGTCGGGTCAGCCATACGTACTGCATTCCATAACTTGCCATACTCATACGCATTCAACATCTTAGGACGAGATACTTCATCTGTAATACCAAATGTTCCATTATATGAAATTTTAGGCGCACCTAACTTTCCCTTTTTTGTGGTTACCAGAATAACACCATTTGCTGCACGAGCACCGTAAACTGCTGCAGAAGCATCCTTCAAGATAGAAATACTTTCCACAACTGATGGATCTAAGTTGTTAAACGCTTCCGCACCCAAATTAGTATAAGTACTTCCCACTTTTACTTCCGTAGGATAAATGTAACCATCAATAACATACAATGGCTGCAGGTTGGTACCTCCCATTTCTTCCAACTCACCATTCTGACGAATAGTAATCGTAGCGTTTTGTCCCGGACGAGTATCACCTCCGTTTACAGAGATACCATTTGCCAAACCGCTCAATGTACTGGCCAAACTTCCACTTGAAATATCCTGAATATCATCAACGGGAACAGTGGCGATAGCACCAGTCAAATGCGCTTTCTTCTGCGTACCATAACCCACAACTACAACTTCATCCAATTGCTGCGTATCTTCCTTCAAGATGATCTTTGTCAATTTGAATGGAGCAGAAAAACGTTGTGGTACATATCCTATATAAGAGATTTCCACTTCCTTACCATCAGGAACATTCAATGTGAAATTTCCATCTAAATCCGTTATTGTTCCCACTGTTGTTCCTACAACCTTTATGGCAGCTCCAATAATAGGTTGCTCGGTCTCATCCAGCACAACTCCTTTGAATGTTTTAGTATTCTGTGCTATTGTCGGCAAAGCCATCACAAAAGCTAGAAGCAGGCTGATACTGATTCTATATATATTCTTATGTTTCATCTTTATCGTATTCTAGATTTATTATCTTTTTAATTTAACCAACGCGGGTCGCCACTACCATGAGCAAATACTTCGGGAGCACTCGGAGTAAAATCACCGTTTGCAGCATCAGCGAATCCCGGATCCACGCCATAAGCAGAATTGCTCTTATCACCATCCGCACGATTTGAAGTCTCATCCAGTGGCAATGCGCCATTGTACCAATAACAGTTATTTTCAAAAGTTGCAGCTACCTTTGTACCCTGCATTCTTATACGACGATTGAAATTTCCCGAAAATGAGTCAATAAACAAATTGTTCTTTGAAATTACCTCATTATGTGTCTGTGACCAACCATTGCCATTAAAACTCTGTCCGGAATAGGAGAGATTATAGAATGTATTGCTTATAAATGTCATCGATCCTCTTGACCAACCATCATAACTGGTTGTTTGTCCACCTCCATAACGTAAAAAACGAGAACCGTTTTGGTTATGACTATAAATCGTAGAGTTACTTATTTCGAAGTCTTTCACAATCGAACTGCTAGAGTTAAAGTTTATCAGGTCAGCAGCTTGATAGCAATCTATTACACAATTTCTGATTGCAAAATTTTGAATACCATACTTCTTTCCGTTAATGTGAACTAAGTATTTTCTAACAGCCTTGATATTGCAAGATTGAATAACCATAGGATTAGTTACTTTTCCATGATCGGTTCTCTTTGTATCCAATATCTCTTCCGGAACATCACCAAACTTTAAAAAAGCCCCATCTGTCACTACATCACAATCAAAGTTGATAAACTTCAAGGCTAATCCTCCACCACAAGTAATAATAGAAGCCGGAGCAGTGAATTTCACATTCGCATTCCCGCGTGTTTTATTTCCGCGCAACTGTACATTATTTACGCCAAAGTTCAAATCTCCTGAAATATAATACGTCCCTCCTGCTTCCAGTTCGAAAGCAACTTCTGTATCTTTTCCCGTAGTCACCGGATGTTCAGCAAAATATGTAGTCAAGTCTGTACCATTAGGAACAAGCGTTGCGGCAACAAGTGTAGACCAACTGATTTCAGTGGCGGAAACGGAAGCTGTATTATTCAACTTTTCATTCCCCAATGCTGCAATCTCAACCTTATAGTTCGTATCTTCTACCCAAGGACATACTACAGCCGTCCCGTCTACAATACTGTCCTTCACTACAGCTACAGGATGATCAGGGTCATCTACAATGTACATAGAAAATTTATAACCACCTGCCCCCATAACAACAGACCAAGTAACTTTTACATTATTTTCAGTTGTAGCCAGTTTTTCAAAAGCCACATCCGATGCTTTCGGCGAATCCAATTGCGTATTCGTCACGCCACCGGAGAAGGTTTCTTCATCAAAACCATCTCCAGCACAAGAGCCCATAAATAAAATCATCGATAAACAAGCTATGCTCCCGACAACTTTCATTTTAATCTTCATCTTACTCTTCATAGATTAAATTTTAATTTAAACAAAAATAATATATTATATCTTCAAAATCTAAAAGTTCTTTTAAGGAAAGACGTACAATCAAAAAATATGTAATCACTTAAAAGAATAAAAAAATAGATTTTGCACTTTTTTCTCTCTTAACTATATCATAATATCCTCCTATCTCTGTTGAAACACCTCTTTCAAATACTTAATATTCGTACCATAATTCTTTTTCACGTTCCGCACGTCATTCTTGTCACGCGAACGTTCTACCACCAGCCATCCACTCCATCCCATCTTATCCAGTGTCTTTTTCACCTTATTCATGTCCAATCGTTCATTATAAGGTAAAGTCACTCCATCTGTGTCCGTACAGTGAATCTGGCAAATCCTCTTTTTCCCCAGAATCTTCAACTCCTTGC